>JAESFP010000096.1_pt1 | contig 112764 bp, 97 predicted proteins | sample 9266181 | NCBI WGS metagenome assembly JAESFP01 (sample SAMN14502547, study PRJNA617102) | algae metagenome | isolation source: Pegethrix bostrychoides GSE-TBD4-15B and co-occurring heterotrophs from... | place: USA: Grand Staircase-escalante National Monument, Utah | collected 2006-08-15 | reverse complement strand
ACCGACGATGGTGGCAAACAACCCCCGTTCTTTCAACGGTTCTAGCTCTCTTGGCTTTCTCAGATGTCCTTACAGTACAGGCATTTCTAGGACTTGAACAGCTTTTTGCCATACTGAGAATTGCTGGAGACATGTGCTGTGACTGGACACCAAACTCTTTCCATGAGAAAATCAAGCGACTCAGCAATAGTCAAATATCCTGAATCGACCATGCTAGTAGATATTCAAAAGCTAAACCTTGGTTCAGATTCCGCAGAAAGAGACATTACAGTTGGCTTGTCAGAGTATTTCTATCAAAATTCAACGTATCAAAGATTTCTGAACAGCAAAAAGACAATCCTAGTCGGTAATCGAGGTGCTGGTAAAAGCGCGATTTTCAAATATATTGCATCGACAGAAGTTAAGAAAGGAAATCTAGTTTTAGAATTGTCTCCAGAAGAATATTCTTACGAACTGCTCACTCAATACTTAAAGCGTGAGAACGAAGGTTCTTGGGGAAAGCAGAGTTCTTATTCGGTTGCTTGGCAATATCTTATATACAATCTGATTTTCAATAAAATTGTTGAGAGCAAGCGAGGCTTACTACTGGGTTCCCAAAGAGATATCTACAATTATGTCAATGCCAATTCTGACGTGAAAGGACTGAGTCCAATCAGTGTTCTGGTAAGTTACCTCAAACAGCTAGAAACTGTAAAGTTAGACTCTCACGAAAGTCTTGTCAAGTCAAGAAATTTGCAATCCCTCTATAGCTTAGAGGAAATCAAAAATCTGATTCCTAGCTTGAGAAAAGTTCTAGATAAAGTAAGAATGAAGGTTTTGATCGATGAGCTAGACAAAGGCTGGGATGATTCTGAAGATTCTAAATACTTCATCGCTGGCCTATTTCAAGCCACCCAGAAAATCAACCTGATTAGCCCTAATCTGCGAGTTTATGTTTCCATTCGTCAAGAACTCTTTGACAACATTCCTCAAATCTATGATGATGCCCAAAAAATTAGAGAAGATGTTGAAGTGATTCGTTGGGGTAAAAATGAATTGCTTGAACTGATTGGTTTAAGAATTGCTCATTCGTTTCCTGAAACCGCCAGACTAGATACATTGAATCGCTGGAAATCAGTCTTCACAGCAAGGCTAGACTCCAAATTTGAAGATTCTGCTGACTATATTATTAGCAGAACTCAGCTACGCCCTAGAGAGCTACTCCAGCTCTGTAAACTCTGTGCAGAGTATCACTCTGGCGGCAAGAAGATCGATGAGGATGCCATCATGGCAGCTGAGGAGATCTACTCTGAACAGAAAACAAAAGATTTGGCTTCAGAGTATAGGTTCCAATATCCGCATCTATTAGATGTATTTGAAGTTTTTCGAGGGCAGAATTGCCACTTTGAAAAAAACGATCTAGATTATTTGCTACTCGCCATGGTCTGTGGTGAAGTGCATGTCGATCGTGCCACAGAATGGATTGGTGGGATGGATTATCTAGAGCTAAAGCAACTGCTCTGGCAAATTGGTTTTTTGAAGGCATGGATACCTAAGGCAGCAGGCGGTTCAGCCGGTAAAGAGACTTACTTAGGCCACTATGAGTTACCCACTGTCAACCTAGAGAACATTGAAAAGTTTCGAGTTCATCCAGCCTTTGCAACGTTTTTAAGCTTAAAAGGGTGAGTAACCAGATTCTGCATTTCAGGTGAAGGATGACTGAGCATAACGGACGAGTGAAACAGAAGCTATCGCAGTTAATCCGTCAACTGGAACGAGCTACCCAATCGATTCCAACCTGGCTGGCAATTGCAGTAGCCGTGATTTTTCTAGTAATCTTGGCGCTTTGGGCTGAGGATGATGTTCAAATTTATTCAATTCAAGATCTGATCTCGCGCAGAACTATTAAAGCAGTTTTTGCTCAGGCTCAATCGATTGCAGTCGTTGTAGCCATCATTTTTTATCTCAAAGAAGCACCTGATCGTCGCGCTCAAAAGCACTACGAAGCATGGCGCGTGATTGACAACGCAGCAGCAGCGAATGTCTCTACTAGCTATGCACGTCGAATTGCCCTTCAGGATCTCCACAAAGACAGCGTTTCATTGAGAGGTTTGGACGCGCCGGGGGCAAATCTAGCTAGAATTGACATGCCCAAGGCTGATTTGCAAGAGGCAAATCTGCAGGAAGCGAATCTGCAAGAGGCAAATCTGCAAGAGGCAAATCTGCAAGAGGCAAATCTGTCTGGCGCAAACCTCCAAAAGGCCAACCTGCGGGGTGCAAACCTCCAAGCAGCGAATCTACAAGGAGCAAATCTACGCGATGCTGACCTGTCGGGGGCAGATCTGCGTGAGACAGATTTGCAGAAAGCGAATCTGCGAGGAGCTGAACTGTGGCGAGCCGAACTTTGGGATGCCGATCTACAGGATGCCGATCTGCGCTGGGCTGAGTTTCAAGGAACTGAATTGAATGGGGCTAAGCTCTGTCGCACGACAATGCCAGATGGAACAGAGCTTAACTAGGAATGGTGCAGACCGCGATTCAGGTGTAGCAGCGCCACCTTAGATTGGGCGGCGGCTGAAAGAATAGGGGATCGAAAAATGCTAGTCTCTAACTAAACGCTGTGTGCATAAAGGTTTAGGATGAGATTTAGCATGAACTTTGATCGCCTAAGATTGGGAGGGATGAAATCAATGAAACAACTGTTTGGCCAGGTTCTGAGCAGCCTGCTGCTGCTGACCGTGGCGTTGGGCTGCTTGGGTGGATGGCAGCCATCTGCACTAGCGACAGGCTTGAGCTGGAATGCCCTGACTGGGGCACCAACTGCACCGCTGCTGATGGCGATGGAGCCACGCAACCGAGCAGACGACAAGCTGGCCACCGAATTTGGCAAAAAAATCGACTTGAACAATACCAACATTCGCGCCTTCATGGAATATCCGGGGCTATACCCCACCTTGGCTCGCAAAATCTTGCAGAATGCCCCGTTTGAGAGCGTCGATGACGTGCTGGAGATGCCGGATCTGACCGATCGCCAGCTTGATATTTTGCAGGCCAACATGGACAGATTCACGCTCTCTGCGCCTGAAGATACCTTTGTCGAGGGCGGTGACCGCTTCAACAACGGCATTTATCGCTAAGTTGGCGCACTAGATTGGCGAGATCTCTTGGGCGCTGAGGTTTAGTCTCCGCCCGTATTTCAATCTAGATCGCCCTGGGGCAAATTGGCGCAAGCTGATTCCCGGCCAGGGCGATTTTTTGTATGCTGAACTTCTATCCTGCGTTTGGCTTCTGCCTGTGTCCTATGCTGCTGCCTCTGATTTGCTCAATTCATCCGATGCTCTTGACGTACTGGTATTAGGCGGCGGGGCTGCCGGACTCTATACGGCGCTCTGCCTGCCGTCACATCTGCGAGTCGGGCTAATCAGCAAAGAGCCGCTTTCGCTGTCGGCTAGCGATTGGGCGCAGGGCGGAATTGCCGCCGCAATGGCTCCCGAAGATTCGCCGGAGCTGCATATTGCCGATACGCTCAAAGCCGGAGCCGGACTCTGTGAGCCAGCGGCAGTCCGGCTTTTGGTAGAGCAGGCTCAGAATTGCGTAGAGGCGCTAGTCAAGATGGGCGTTGGCTTTGATCGACAGGGCGAGGGTCAGCACCAATCGCTGGCGCTGACCCTAGAAGCCGCTCACTCGCGCCGTCGGGTGCTCCATGCCGCCGATACCACCGGACGAGCCATGGTGACAACGCTGGTTGCTCAAGCGCTGACTCGCCCAAATATTCAGATCAAGCAGGCATTTGGCCTCGATCTCTGGGTTGAGCAGGGGCGCTGCTGCGGCTTACTGCTGGTCGATCAAGGTCAGCTCAGGCTGATCCGGGCAGGGGCGGTTGTGCTGGCAACAGGCGGCGGCGGACAGGTCTATGCCCAGACCACCAACCCGCCGCTGAGTACGGGTGACGGCGTGGCCATGGCTTGGCGAGCCGGAGCCGTCCTGCGCGATCTGGAGTTTGTGCAGTTTCACCCCACGGCGCTAACCCTGCCGGACGTACCCCGGTTTTTGATTAGCGAGGCGGTGCGGGGCGAGGGGGCGCATTTGGTGGACGCGCAGGGCTACCGCTTTGCCTTCGACTATCATCCAGCAGGCGAGCTAGCTCCCAGAGATATTGTCAGTCGGGCGATTTTTAGCCACTTAAAAGCGACGGGTGGCGGACAGGTCTGGCTAGATCTGCGTCCGATTCCGGCAGCGCGGATACGGCATCGCTTCCCGAATATTATTGCAGTCTGCCAGCAGTGGGGGATTGACCCGCTCACGCAGTCCATTCCCGTCTCGCCCGCCGCGCATTACTGGATGGGCGGCGTGGTGGCAGATCAGGCCAGCCGCACCAGCCTGCCGGGACTTTATGCGGTGGGGGAAGCGGCCAGTACTGGGGTGCATGGTGCCAATCGGTTGGCCAGCAATTCGCTGCTGGAATGTCTAGTGTTTGGGGCACAGCTAGCCAATTTGCAGCCAGAGTTTTGCGCGGGTTCTCCTGTCACTCCCGTCACAAGCGCCAAACTGCCTGCCCTCACTGAGGCGGAGTCTGCTCAGCTTCAGCAGTGGCGACAGGCGCTACCGCAGCTAATGTGGCAGTCTGCCGGCATCCGCCGTGACCAAGCGACGCTGGAGGAGGCGATTGCTCAGGTAAAAGACTGGCGACAGGCGTTTGGCGAGCTGGAATTTAGCCAGCAGATGATCGCGCTGCTGCAAGCCCCTAGCCAAACCACTGAACCCGCGATCCACCTAGCGATCCGGCAGTGGGGCGAACTTCGCAACCTGCTGGATATCGCCGTCCTGATGCTGCAAAGTGCCGTATTCCGCACCGAGAGCCGAGGTGGTCACTACCGCAGCGACTATCCCCAGCCCGATCCAGATTGGCAGGTGCATACGCAAATTCAAGCTGTCGCGCTGCGGGCTGTCCCGCTGGGTGAGTAGTCGCAATTTAGTCAGGGAGCAAATGATGAAGCTGAAAAGCTGGCGTTACATTCTAATTGCGCTGCTGGCGGTCGGCTTCTGTCTGCTGCAACTCGCCGCTCACCCTGCGAAAGCGCAGCGAGATCCTGCCCAGATACTCTACGAGTCCGGCAACTTTGAGGCGGCGATTGAGCTATTGCAGCGGGAGATTCAGCAGGGCGACCCGTCACAGCAGGCGGCAGCTTGGGCAAATCTGGCTGCCATCTATCAGCAGTTGGGGCGCTGGCCAGCAGCAAATCAGGCCATCTCAACCAGTCTGATGCTCGCCGCTGATTTGCCCGCCGCTAATTTGCCTGCCGCTAATTTGTCAGTGCGGGCGCAGGTGCTAGATGTGCAGGCACAGCTTCAGCTCGTTCAAGGACAGGCCGAAGCCGCGCTCGTAAGCTGGCAGCAGTCGGCCACGCTCTATCAGCAGCAGGGCAACTTGAGCGGGATGCAGCAGAGTCAGTTTAATCAGGCGCAGGCATTAGAGGCATTAGGACTCTATCGACGGGCGGTAACGCTGCTGAGAGAACTCAACGACCAGCTTCAGCCTGATCAGCCCTTAGATCAGCCCTTAAAGGTCAATGTGCTTCGCAGTCTAGGCGAAGCCTTGCAGGTCGCAGGCGATCTTAGCCAGTCGCGGCAAATGTTGGAGCTCGCCCTAAAGCTCTCTGCCGATCCAGCATCTACCGCTGCGACTCAGCTTAGTCTGGGCAACCTGACGCAGCTTGAAGCCAGCAGGGCGCTCAGCCTCAGCAACCTCACGCCTGATGAAGCTTTGCAGGTACTCGCAGCCCCCCCGCCCGCCACGCTGGCCGCTGCCGCTCTCCAACAGCACCAAGTCGCCGCTGCCAATCAGTTTGTCCAGCAGATGAATCTAGCCTTGTCGCTCTATCGGCAGGCTGCACAGCAGGCTCCAGTTGCCGCTCAGTCACAGCTCAACCAGATCAACCTGCTGATTATCCTCCAACGTGATACGGAAGCAACAGCGCTGGCCAACGCGCTGGCTCCGCAGCTCGCCGCCCTGCTCCCAAACCACCGCAGCCTCTCGCAGCAGATCAAGCTGGCGCTAGCCGAAATACAGCTCAAAACTGGCTCACCTGCGGCTCGACTCACCGGCGTCGCTCACCAGGCTGCGGCCCTGAACGATTGGCGGAATCAATCCTTTGCGCTGGGTAGCCTCGGCCAATTTTACGAGCAGCAGGCCGCAATTCAGGTTACGCAGCAGGCGCTGATCCTGGCGCAGTCAATCCAGGCGGCTGATTTGGCCTACCGCTGGCAGTGGCAGCTAGGGCGATTGCTGAAGCAGCAGGGCGACCGGGCAGGCGCAATTGCGGCCTACAGCGAAGCTGTTCAGAGCTTGCAGTCGCTCCGCAGCGATTTGGTGGCGATCAACCGCGAGGTGCAGTTTTCGATTCAATCGCAGGTGGAGCCAGTTTATCGGGAGCTGGCCGACCTGCTGCTAGATGGAGATAGCCCGCCCTCGCAAGCTCAGCTCGACCAAGCGCGACAGGTAATTGAAGGGCTGCAAGTCGCCGAACTCGACAATTTTTTCCGCGAAGCCTGCCTAGAAACCGAGCTAGAGATTGACCAGGTGATCGACCGCGCCCAGCTCTCGGCGGCAGTCTTCTACACGATTGTCCTGCCAGATCGACTGGAGGTGATCTTGAAGCTGCCGCAGCAGGAGCTACAGCACTACAGCAGCGTCGTTGACCGCCCGACGCTAGAAACTACAATAGACGAGCTGCTGAACGAGCTGAAGCTGCCCTATATCTCGCAGCGTTCGCGGGCTTTGTCTCAGCAGGTTTACCGCTGGCTGCTGGCTCCGGCCACGGAAGCCCTAGCCCCAAAACCTCCAATTTCAACGCTCGTGTTTGTGCTAGACGGCAGTTTGCGCCGCCTGCCGCTGAGCGCTCTATTTGACGGGCAGCAGTTTTTGATCGAAAAATACAGCGTCGCCGTTGCCCCCGGACTGCGGCTGGCCGATCCTAAGCCCCTGCGCTACGACAACCTGCTCATTGCCGGACTCAGCGAAGCGCGGGATAACTTTGCGCCGCTCAGCTTTGTGGCTCAGGAGATTCAGCAGATCGAGGCCGAAATACCGGCCAAGGTGCTGTTTAATCAGAGCTTTACGCAGGCCAACTTCCAAAAGCAGGTGAGCCAGTCTGACTACGCGATTGTGCATATTGCCACGCACGGCCAGTTTAGCTCTAACGCTGCCGACACCTTTATTTTGGCCTGGGATCGCCCAATCAACGTTAGCGAACTCGATCAGCTCTTGCGCGGCGAAGCCACCAGCCCTCAGCGGATTGAGCTGCTGGTTCTGAGCGCTTGCCAAACTGCGGTGGGCGATCGTCGGGCGGCACTGGGCATGGCGGGTATGGCAATCAGAGCCGGGGCGAGCAGCACAATTGCCTCGCTGTGGAACCTGCAAGACGATTCGGGAGCGGCGTTGATGGAGCAGTTCTATCAGGTTTTGAGCCAAAATCAAGTCTCCAAGGCGGAGGCATTGAGACAGGCGCAACTCGCAATCCTCAGAGATCCGCAGTATGGGGCACCCCGATTTTGGGCATCTTATCTGCTTTTAGGGAGCTGGCTATAGCCTAGAGTGAACATAACTATGAACATGCGTCAGATTCGGAAGTTACATCAAACCATTGCCCCACTCGTTATTTTACCGCTCTCTCTGACTATTCTCACGGGCGTTACCTATCGCTTAGCTAAAAGCTGGTTTAACCTTCCCAGAGAGCAGGTTCACTGGCTGATGGTGATTCACGAAGGCGAATATCTGGGGCAGTTTTTGGAGCCATTTTATGTGCTGCTCAACGGGCTGGGTGCGCTCTGGATGTTGGGGACGGGCAGCGTTATGGTCTGGCAAAATACGAGCCGTTCAGGTTGGTTTCGACAGTTGAGCCGGTGGCGCAAACCAAAACCAGAGGCCGCTGATTCAGAGGATTCAGAGGCTAAAGCTGAGTAACATTGGGAACAATTAGTGAACCGCATACGATTACTTGTGATGAAGATAATTCTAGACTCAGTAAAAGACTTCGTAAGTTTGGCCAGCAGTTTAGTTGACAGCGCCTTCAGACGAACCTTGAGTCCTACCGCGCTGCTGCTCTGTGGCCTGCTGACCTTTACGGGGGCTGTGAGTCAGGGCGCAGTCTCGGCCAGCTCTCAGCCCGTTTTACAGGTGCAGCCCACGCTTGAGATGCTGACGCTGACGACTCCTGTAGCAGTTGCTGCCATGCCAAGTGCTGCCCCCAAGTCAGGCATTCCGACACGCAGCTATAGCCAGCTTCCGACCGAAGCCCAGACGACAATCAACCTGATCTATCAAGGTGGTCCGTTCCCCTATGACCGTGACGGGATTACGTTTGGCAATCGCGAGGGACTGCTTCCCAAACAGTCTTATGGCTACTATCGAGAATATACGGTAGATACGCCCGGAGCCAGCAATAGAGGCGCAAGGCGAATCGTGTCCGGACAAAATGGCGAACTCTACTACACTGCCGATCACTACGCCAGCTTTGTCAGAGTTCAGTTTGAGTAAATTAGCAAATTAATAATTATGACCAGCGCATCTAGTGAATCCAAGAAAATTAACATTCAGTACCCGCCCGGTCTCTATCAGGTTACGTTTGGCCTTACCCCTGAGCAGATTACCGCAGCTGTCGCCAGTCAAGACCTGAAGCTATTTCATCTGCAAGGCTCAAATATCCATGACAAGCAGACGTTCATCAACGGCTTGGCTAAGGCCGCAGAGTTTCCAGACTATGCTCAGGCCAACTGGGATTCGCTTGAAGAATGTCTGCGTGATCTGGAATGGTGTCCGGCGGCTGGCTACGTGATCTTTTATCAGGGCACTGAGCCATTTCAAACTGCTACCCCCGACGACTGGCAAACAGCCCTGGAGATCCTATCCAGCGCCGTCGATTTTTGGCAGCGTACCAGTACACCTATGTATGTGTTCTTGGAGTGAGTTCAAAGGGCGCTGATCCAGTTCCTCTTAGCCTTTTGGAACACTTAAATCACCAGAGGGGTTAGGCTAGAATTATCTAATGCTTAACCTTTTCTTAAACTTTGAGCAATCGATGCGCTACAGTTACTACGGACTGACAATTAGTATTATTCAGTATTATTTCTAACAATGGTCGCTGGAAATGGCCGCTGGAAATGGCAAATCATGCTGCCTATGGGGATGACTATCACCTCCCATGAGAATTTTCTGACGTCACAGTAGGCTTTAATCCAGGGTCAGGACTGGATTAGCGGCGAAAGGACTTTCAGTAGCTTAAATCGCTGGCTAACTGAGCAGCAAGAGCAGGGAGCAATCCAGCCACAGGAATATAGCAGGCTGATGAAGTCAGTCTTGCAGGTCACCAGCCATCGCTAGGCTGGGATTCACAGGCTCTGAAGTCGCAATAGATATTTACATTCAGTTACAAGCTGGTTACCAATTCTGACTTAAATCGTGATTTCCTGTATCTGATTGCAATAATTTTGGACGGTTTTGATCGCCTTTATAAAATTTATCTGAGATTTTGCCTGTTTTACAGGTAAAGACGTTATCTCAGTAGAGTAACGAACCAAACGGCAGCAGGTTTGAGCTGTAATTCTGGGTCGCTTGACTCAGAATTTGCCTTGTCTAAAGCACTGCAACCAGTTACTGCCACACCACTCATCCAACCAGGAGGATTCATGAAGATAGGCGTTATCAAGGAAATCGAGGTCGGTGAACGCCGAGTTGCCCTGATTCCCGATACGGTCAGTCGGCTCGTCAAGCAAGGCTTTGAAGTTTGGGTGGAAGCAGGAGCAGGGGAGGCCGCCTTCTTTTCAGATGCCGACTACAGCAGCGCTGGCGCTCAGCTCACGCCGGATGTCTTCCAAATTTACCGAGAAGTCGATCTGCTGCTGAAGGTGAAGCCACCTCAGCAGCGCGAAGATGGCCAGCATGAGGTGAATCTGCTGCGCGAGGGCAGCGTTTTGATTGGTTTTCTAGATCCGCTGGGCAATCCGGCGCTGGTGCAGCAGCTCGCCGAGCGTAACGTCACTGCGTTCAGCATGGAGCTGATCCCGCGAATTAGTCGCGCCCAGAGCATGGATGCGCTGTCGTCGCAGGCTGGCGTTGCTGGCTACCAGGCAGTGCTATTGGCCGCTGCGGCTTCGCCCAAGTTTTTCCCAATGCTGACCACAGCAGCAGGCACGATTCCGCCCGCCAAGGCATTCATCATTGGGGCAGGCGTAGCAGGCTTGCAGGCAATTGCCACCGCTCGTCGTCTGGGTGCGGTTGTGGAGGCGTTTGACATTCGTCCGGCTGTTAAAGAAGAGGTGCAGAGTCTGGGGGCGAAGTTTGTTGAGGTGAAGCTAGAAGAAGAAACAGTTTCGGCAGGCGGCTATGCCCGCGAAGTCTCAGAAGTTTCGCGCCAGAAAACGCAGGAGACGATTGCCGAGCATGTGAAGCTGGCGGATGTGGTGATCACCACGGCTCAAGTCCCCGGTCGCAAGGCTCCTGTTTTGGTGACTGAAGAGATGATTGCTCAGATGAAGCCCGGCGCAGTGATTGTCGATCTGGCCGCAGAGCAGGGCGGCAACTGCGCGGGCACTGAGGCGGGCAAAGACATCGTGCGGAATGGCGTAACCCAGATGGGCCCGATCAATCTGCCCTCAGCCATGCCGATTCACGCTAGCCAGATGTATGCTAAAAACCTGCTGACGCTGGTGCAGCATCTCTGTAAAGACGGCAAGCTGGAGCTGGACTTTGAGGACGAGATCACCCGCTCAGCTTGCCTGAGCCATGCGGGCGAGATTCGCAATGCTCGCGTCCAGGATCTGGTGAATCAGGCACAGCCCGTCCGGTCATAGCAGGCCATATCGCAGGCCATATCGCAGGCCATATCGTAGGCAAGATAACAAGCCATTAATTTACAGGAGCAGCTCAATGACCGAAGCATTGATTGCCGGAATTGTCGTCTTTGTGTTGGCGACTTTTATCGGCGTTGAAGTAATCAACAAAATTCCCCCGACTCTGCATACGCCGCTGATGTCAGGCTCAAACGCCATCTCAGGGATTTCGCTAGTCGGAGCGCTCTTAGTGGCCGGAGACCGCAACTGGAGTCTCTCGGTGATTTTGGGGCTGATTGCCGTTATTCTCGCCACCATCAACGTTGTGGGCGGATTTCTCGTCACCGATCGGATGCTGCAAATGTTTAAAAAGAAAGAGGTCAAAGCATGAACGAACTGATTCCCTCAGGGGCTTTCTCAGGGATCTCCTCAGCCATCCCGTCAGTGATCCAAATCAGCTATCTGGTCGCTGCCTCTTTGTTCATCATCGGACTCAAGCAGCTCGGCTCTCCGGCCACTGCCCGTCGAGGTAATTTGATTGGCGCGGTTGGAATGCTCATTGCCATTGTGGCAACTCTGTTAGATCGCAACGTGCTGAACTACGAAGTGATCTTAGTTGGCGTGCTAATTGGCGCTGGCTTGGGCGCAGTCATGGCTCAAAAAGTCGAAATGACGGCCATGCCGCAGATGGTAGGCTTGCTCAACGGCTTTGGCGGTGCGGCTTCAGCGCTGATCGCGGTGGGCGAGTTCTGGAAGGTAATTCACTCCGGCGCAGTGCCGCCCCTCGACGAAACGATCACGATTATTCTCAGCGTCTTGATTGGCGGCATCACCTTGACTGGCAGCCTGCTGGCCTTTGCCAAATTGCAAGAGCTAGTGCCCGGTGCGCCCATTACCTTTCCATTGCAGCAGCCCGTCAACCTGCTGCTGCTGCTCAGCTTTTTGGCCTGTGGCGGCTACCTGATTGCCGATCCCAGCAGCACAGCCGTTTTCTTGGGACTCACTGCCCTGTCGCTGGTATTGGGGCTGCTGTTCGTGCTGCCGATTGGCGGAGCCGATACGCCCGTGGTAATTTCGTTGCTCAACTCTTTTTCGGGGTTGGCCGCCAGCGCTGCCGGATTTGTACTGGGCAACAACATTTTGATTATTGCTGGGGCGCTAGTGGGCGCATCGGGGATCATCCTCACCGAAATCATGTGCCGCGCTATGAACAGGACGCTAGCCAACGTCCTGTTCAGCGCCTTTGGCTCAAAGCAGAGCGTTAGCGCAGATGGCGGAGCTACCGGCAACAGCCAAGATAAAGTGGTGCGCTCAATTGACCCAGATGAAGGCGCAATGATGCTGGGCTATGCCAAATCGGTTGTGATTGTGCCAGGATACGGCATGGCGGTAGCTCAGGCGCAGCACTCAGTCCGCGAGTTAGCTGACCAGCTCGAACGCTTGGGTGTAGAGGTGAAATATGCAATTCATCCGGTGGCCGGACGGATGCCGGGACATATGAACGTCCTGCTGGCCGAAGCCAACGTGCCCTATACACAGCTTTACGACATGGACGATATCAACCCAGAATTTGAGCGGGTCGATGTCGCGCTGGTGATTGGCGCCAATGATGTCGTGAATCCAGCTGCTCGTCACAATGCCAGCAGTCCAATCTACGGAATGCCGATTTTAGAAGTGGACAGAGCGCATCACACAATTGTGATCAAGCGTGGCATGAACGCTGGATTTTCCGGGGTTGAAAACGAGCTGTTCTACGAAGACAATACCGTGATGCTGTTTGGCAGCGCTAAAGATATGGTGACGAAGCTCGTCGCGGGAGTCAAAGAGCTGTAGCTCATCTGCTGTCAGAACTGGCATCAGCACTGGGGCAGAGCGAAATCTCTGCCCTTTTTTGCGTCTCGACTACAGCCGAATCAAAAGTCTAAAGTCATCTTCAGTCTGAGCGCTAGGCTTAGCGGCTTTAGGCCGAAGTTGCGTTAGCGGATCGCGATCTTGAGGATGCTCTGACACGTCCTGATATTCGCTGGCTGCTGGGTCAACTATTGGGGCATTTGAGTTGCTAGCGCCAGAATGAGCAGACATAGCAGACGGCGCTGAACTTGGGTGAGAACGTATCAGGATATCAATCGAGACTTCGGCCATCGCAGGTTGACTGGGTAGGCCGCTAGCCAGAGCAAGCAGAGGGATAATGGCAAAGGATGTGACTTTCATAGCAGTAAGTGTGAGGTTCTAAGCTGATCTAGATCTGAATATGCGTTTCTTATGCAGATTCATGCAGTTTCTTCTCTAGCCGAGGCATCGCTGCTAAACCGCTTTCCAACCAAAACGCTCCTAGCTTAATTCAACAAGTCGGCCATCTCTCTTTCCTGACTCGTCAAGCTGCTGGTTACAAGCTTTTCCTAAACCTGTAAAAACAACAGAGGGAAGTCCTCAATTGCTAAATCAAGGGCGGCTTAAGCTGGGAAATCTATCGGGTCATATTCCATCGAGGCATATTTAGAATGCCCGCTATCGGGCAAAGCGTTGAGCCGCTAAGCCAATCTTGGGAATATTACAGTTTCAAAATCTGGTTGATTCAATGCTGTTGAAACCTGCCTCTGGAAGTGATCATCCACGGCCTGGTTAAATTCCGCCATGAATCGTTCGGTTGAAAACATCTGACGCTGTGCCATCAAAGCGTCCTGCAATGCTGCCTGCTTCTGGGCATTTTGCAGGACGCTGACGATCTGGGCAACAGCCTCAGACTCATTAGCGAATAGCAAATCAGTGTTGTGAGATCCAACAATTTCTACCTGCCCACCCTGGCTACGGACGAACGGAACAGCGCCTGCTTTAACCATCTCAGCAATCGAGATGCCAAATGGCTCTTGCTTGTAGTGGATTCCATATTTGCAGCGCCCTAGAATATCAGCATACTGCTCGTAGCTTAAGTTTTCATGCAGCGTAACCCAGTCTGCATTTTGATTCACCAGCTGCTTCAAATATCGCTGATATTTCCAGGCATAGATGCCGCCACCGCCGCCCGTCAGATGTAGCTTGACATCAAAGCCCTGCTGCCGCACCTGCTGAAGAATCTGAATGGCACGATGCGGCTCTTTGGCCACGGTAAGCCTGCCGCTGCAAATAAATGCGTCGTCCTTCTGCACCCAGGCTGTTGGTGTATCACTCAGTACCACCGGGGGATAGATCAATCTGGAAGGGCGATCATATTCTTTCTGAATGCAGGCTGCGACGGTCGCAGAATTGGTGATAAATGTATTTTGCCTGAGCTGTTCTAACGAAAAGTCAGATATCCTCTCATAAAAAGCGTTGCCTTCCAAAACTTTAACCCAATGCACATATTGAATCCCAGGCTTTCCTAAGTCGACTGCGTTGTAGGCTGAAATCAGCAAATCATACCGATCTTTCTGGCTCTTCAACCTACGAAGCAGCGCATGAAATAGGCTCATTCGGCAAAACTGACTGTTAGAAATCAGGAGATTAATCAGCTTTTCAGACAGCCCAGTCACCAAAGGTTCAATTTGAATTTTCTCAGCTGAGAGCTGAGTGCCGTACATAACATTCAGCTTGTCAAAATCAATCTGTGCAATCGTGAAGAGGGTGACCTGATGGCGATGCTGTAGCGCTTCCAGCATCCAAAGCCCAACGGCTTCAGCACCTCCTCCTAAAAAGGCAGGATAATATACAGCGATCTTCTTTTTATTCAGATTCATAATTGAGAGAAGCTAGAGAATCTATGCTTTACTGTTCCCCTATGGCTTCAGTGAGACTCGATCTGAGCCTATACAGTTGATATCTATGCCTGTCTATCGCTGCTTAAACAGCTCAGCGCAGACCAACTCTGTCCAATTTATCTGCTTGATGAGCTTCAGAGTTGACAATACAACTTTTAGATTGAGCGCTTTGATCTGGCAGATGGCTGGACGGATGATTAGGTTGACAGCCAGATTTGTATTGCGAGTTAGTATTTTCGACGATATCTATTGCGGCTCGATAAGCCGCTCTTATCCACTCTTGCTGCTCCTCAGGCGATTCTACAACTCCCTCTACGACCAGACCTAGCGCACCAACTAAGCTGTTCAAATGAGAACGCAGCTCATACGATTGCTGAGCGAGCAACTCCTGATTCAGACCTGGCACTGCCCTAATGTCACTCATACTGCTAAACTGCATCTCACAGAGCTGCCTGTAGTAGCCGTTCTTTGCCAAGAGTTGTTCATGTGTGCCCAGTTCAACAACACGCCCTTGATCCATCACGGCAATTTGATCTGCTTTCTGCACCGTAGACAGACGATGCGCGATCACCAGCGTTGTGCGGTTGTGGCTTAAATGTTCAATCGCTTCTTGCACCAAGCGTTCTGAAACCGTATCCAGCGCGCTGGTTGCCTCATCTAAAATCAAAATCTCAGGATTCTGGACGAGTGCCCGTGCAATGGCAATTCGCTGCCGCTGTCCGCCGGAGAGCAACAAGCCCCGATCGCCAATTTTGGTTTCAAATCCTGAAGGCAGCTGCACGATGAATTCATAGGCGTTAGCCCGTTTGGCTGCATTGATAACTTGATCGTCAGTCGCAGTTGGACAGCCATAGGCAATGTTCTCGCGTACTGACAGATTGAAAAGAAATGTATCTTGACTAACAATGCCCATCGCCCGTCGAAGACTCTGAATATCCCAGTCGCGCAGATCACGGCCATCGATTGAGATATTGCCCTGGCATGGGTCATAGAATCGCGGTAGTAAATCAGCCAGCGTCGATTTTCCGGCACCCGATGTACCCACGAGCGCTAACGTTTGATTGCGTGGCAGATAGAGATTGACTTCGCGCAGAACCTGTTTTTCCTGACCTGGATAGGCAAACGAAATTTGATTAAAATGAATGCCTGTATGCAGCGCTGTAAATGCTTCGCTGCCGTTGCTCATAAAAGACTTATTGTCTCGACGCAAAAAGTCGGAGGAGATCTCTAGGCTTGGAACTAGGCTGGATAGCTGACTGCGCGCACTGTTGAGTTGAGCAACGAGGGGCAGTGTCCGAAACAAAATAAACAGATAGGTCAACAAGACAGCTGAAAAGGTTTCAACTTGGTTGACTAGGAAGGTCTTGCCAATATAGACGATGCAGAGTAAGGCCAGAATGCCAGTAACTTCACTGATAGGCTCGATGAGGGCGGTTACAGCCTGGAGCCGAAATTCAGCTTGCTCACGGTTAAAGATTTGTCGTTTAGCATTCTGAAGCTCCTGCGTCTCAGTGGCACTCGATCTAACGAGGCGCATTCCATAAAGTATATCTAGAATACCTGAAGAATATCTTTTGGACGCTTCAGAAAATTCCCTGCCAAATTTTTTAGAGCGAATAATGCTGCCGCGACTCACAAGCGCCACAGCCAGCATGAGCAAGGTTGCAATAATCGTTAGCTGCCATGACAAAGAGATTAAGATGAAAACAAAGACAAGCAGTGTTGCAATGACTGTAGCAATTCTGGCGTAGATACTGATAATACTGGCGGTTCGGGTTAGCTCATTGTTTAAACGATTACTAATATCTCCAATTCCAGTTTTGACAAAATAATCAATATCAACTTCTAGGAGCATCTGTAGCCCCTGCTCACGTAGATCGTTGGCTACTACGCGCTTAAGTTTACTGGAGGTGAGTGAACTACAGTAAGTTGCTAAGTTTTTAAAGATGAGCGTGAGTAGAATTGCCCCCGTCATCAGCAGCAGGCTGTAGTCCCCCGCTTGGCCTTGAAACGGCGTAAGTAGGGACTGAATAATTGGCGGTGCGCCTTTAGTTGCTACAGACTGGCCCAGAAAGCTCAGCAGCACCGGAATAATTAAGGCTGTGCTCACGCCGTTAAATAGCGCTCCAGAAAACCCCAGTAAAATATTGAGAGCAATCAGACGCGGATAGCGACGGAACAAATTGAACAACAGGGGATGGACGGACATACAAACGCTCCAACGATAGACAAGTGGGGGTATGCTGTGGCGAAATGCACAAGACTCCTAGCTGTAGGATGCCCCAGAACAGCGCCTTGTAAACTTTTCTGACGGGTCAACCAAATTAGATATCACGCCAGCTAAGCGCTTTGACATTGCCTCAATGCTGTAATGCTCAACGCATCGTGCCCTGGCAGATAGCCCTTTGTGCGCTGCTGCTGCTGGATCGGCAAAGATACTCTGGATTGCTGTGGCCAGCTGATCGGGGGCATCTGGATCAACCAGGTAGCCTGTATCGGCCAGAATAGAGGGAATATCCCCCACTCGCGAAGCCAAGACGGGTTTCGCCATCGCCATGCCGTCTGTCAGCTTCAGCGGAAACTGAGCGCGCGTCGCTGCTGTATCGCGCTGGGGCACCACAATCACATCGGCAGCAGCCACAATTTCGGGCATCTGATCGGCAGGCTGGCGCGGCAGCTGAATAATCCGATGACTCCACTGCTGCATCAGATGCTGGTCGTAGTCGTCATACGGACTACCTCCAACAATCACCAGCCGCAGATCAGGCTGATCGAGCAGATCCAGCGCCGCTAGGACATCTTCTAGGCCCTTATAGGGGCGAGGCGCACCTGGAAACATCAGCGTTCGGTAGTTGGCTAAGCCATAGCGCTGCTTGAGAGCCTGACTGCCGTATTGCTGCGGGTCAAACAGTTTGACATCTTTACCGTTGGGCACAAACGCACCGCCAAAGCGCTGGGCCAAAAACTGGTTGTGAACCGTAACGGCATCTGCCTGCCGGATCAGGGTTTCCATTCGCTGTAGGTAAAGCGGATGATCCGGTTGTCGTAAGGCTCCTGCTGGCATCAGAAAATCTCTGATCGAGGATTTGATGCCCCATTGGTAGCGATAGTCATCGCCACCGTGCCAACTCAGCTCCCAATCATCAATGTCCAAAATCAGCGGTTTGCGAGTCGTCAGCCTGTGGATTAGCGCCAAGCCGAAACTGCTAGGCTTGGGCTTATAGGCATAGAGAATGTCGCCCTCTATTTGCTGAAGTAATTTATGAGCAGAGCCGCAAAACTGCGGATAGAGGCGGCCTTGCACTGATTTTACCGGCAGTTCGGGCGTGGAAACCACCGCAGCCTCGCCCTCAGTAAATCCAATCAGTTCAGTCGTATATCCAGCTTGCCGCAGCGCCTGTGCCAGCAAAAAAGGCCGGACTGCACCGCCCCAACGCCCCGCACCGCTTTTTGAGAGATCGCTGACCAGGATTGAAATCTTGAGGCTGGGCTGAGATAAAGCAGGCAGACAAGGCTGAGTTAGATCAAGGCGCATAGGGCTGAATCTCAGAACGGCTGACGGACTGAACAAGGCTGTAGAATTAGCCGAAACGGCCTCTTCAGAATGCCCGCGAAATTGGTAAGCCAAACAAAAGCCCTACGGCGCAGACCGCAAGGCATTCTCTTCAGGGAAAACTTGAAATTTGTGGCTTTGAGCCGACTAATCAACCAGCCGGATCCGGCCAATCTGCACATAGTCGAGGAGGCGGCCAATTTGGCGACGGTCTTCATCGCTAAGCTGATAGTCAGCTAAGATTGTTGAGGTGAGGTGCAGATACTCATACCGACTGAGGCATTCATCAGCAATAATCTGTTCAACTAAAGATTGAACTGGCATATTTGAGCGTTTTTCAGTGACCCAAACCATAGTGCTTTCCAATACCGTAAACTGCGATACTTTATCTGTTCCCTGCTTTATCTTGCAATTTACGCTGCATTGTTTAGGCAAAGGAAGCTTAATTAAGTCATGAAGCATATATAAAGCTGTGAATCTATTTCTAGCGAGGCAAACTGTAGCCAGCCAGCGTATAAGCACTGAGATGCATGAAATTCGTTCAGAGATCTAGGTAATTTAGCGTGAGCAAGGTGAGTGATGCAGATTCATCGAATTCCAGTTTTATCTGACAACTATATTTTTTTACTGCACGATGCTGAGCAAAATCTGGCGGCTGTTGTTGACCCGGCAGAGGCACAGCCCGTTTTGCAGCTGCTCGAAAAGCTGGGAGCATCGCTGAGCGCTATTTTCAACACGCACCATCATAGCGACCATGTGGGCGGCAATCTGGCCTTGTTGAGGCAGTTCCCGCAGACAACCATCTACGGTGGGGCTGAAGATCGGGGACGAATTCCGGGGCAGCAGGTGTTTTTGCAGCAGGGCGACCAGGTTAGCTTTGGTGGGCGACTGGCAGAGGTGCTGTTTGTGCCAGGTCATACCCGCGCCCATATTGCCTACTATTTTGCGCCTGTGGCAGATGTAGCATCTGTGACAGATGTAATCAGCGAGCCAGCGGGCGAATTGTTTTGCGGCGACACGCTGTTTGCGGGCGGCTGCGGCAGGCTATTTGAGGGTACGCCTAGCCAGATGGTAGAGTCGCTCAGTCATCTGCGGGCGCTGCCGGATCAAACGCGCGTGTGGTGTGCCCATGAGTACACGCTCAAAAATTTGCAGTTTGCCCTGACGGTCGATCGCCAGAATTTAGCGCTACAAGATCGCGTTGAGCAGGTCAAGCAGGCGCGTCAACGCGCAGAGGCCACTGTACCAACTTGGCTGGGCGTTGAGAAGCAGACCAATCCGTTTTTGCGCTGGGATGCAGCGCCTCTGCAAGCCGCCACCCAGAGCCTTGATCCGGTGCGGGGCTTTGCTAAGCTGCGCGGCCTGAGAGATATGTTTTAGATATGTTTTAGAGACGCAGCAGATTCCAAATCGTGAAGCGTGCAAGGAACTAACAGATGGAATGGATTGAACTGCTAGAGGCAGGTCTGTACGGACTGGTGAATATCAGTCGATTTGTGCTGGAGGCAGTTTCTGTTTTCTGTGTGATTGTCGGATTTGTCAAAACCGCTCAGCTAGCCGTTGCCCGCAACCGCCGCTATTCAGACAGTACCGCCCATGCGTTCAATCGAGTGCGGCTGCGGTTCGGGATGTGGTTGGCGCTGGCGCTAGAGTTTCAGCTAGGCTCCGACGTGCTCTCGACGACCATTTCTCCGTCTCTGGAGGAGTTGGGCAAGCTGGCGGTGATTGCTGTCGTCAGAACTCTGCTCAACTACTTTCTGGGTAAAGAAATAGAGGCAGAATATGAGCTTGAAAGAGCAGTTGTGGCTGATGGAGGTGCGGTTCCAGAAGATCCGCTGGCCTAGAACTGGCCTAGAATTGGTCAAAACTGGCGGCGGGAAAAAATAAACGTAGCAATCGCCAGCAGCAGTGACGTGTAGAGCAGCCCGTAGGCCGCATGTCCGGCTAGCTCTAGCGGAGCAGGCATTAGGTTCATGCCATAGACCGCCTGGTTTTTCCAGTCAAGCCGCGACAGGTCAGGCAAAATCAGGTAGAGGATTTTCGTCACTTGCTGAAAGGTGGCATCCGGCACCAGCTTGCCCAGCGCCAGCAGATCGCGGCTGAGATGCCCCATTAGGTAGACTGCCAGGCTCAGCAGCATTGCCAGAATTGGACTCGTCAGTACGCCCAATAGAATTGCCACTGCCGTAATTAAAGCCAGCTCTAAGATCTGAAACAGCGCCGCAATTCCCAGACTCAGCATCGGAAATGGAATCTGCTGAAACTGAAGCAACCCCCAAAACATCGCGGTCATCACGGTTACCAACAGCGCTAAAACGCCCGTCAGCCCCCAGTGCTTGCCGACAATAAACTCGGCGGCGCTAATCGGCTTGGCGATCATCACCAGCACGGTGCGCTTTTCGATTTCCTTCTGCACCAGCCCCGTGCCGACGAAGACAGCAATCAGCAGCGCCAAAATGCCGATCGCGGCGATGCCCAGATCCAGCAGAATTTTGTCCTGCGTGTTAGCCGCTATTCTGGGCAAAAGCTGAGAAGCCGCTGCCATAATCAGGCCATAGAGCAGCAGCAAATACAGCACCCGATCTCGAATGACTTCGCGAAACAGGTTTGAGGCAATTACCGATGTTCGAGCCAGATTCATAGCTATCCCAATTCACCTGCGCTGATTATAGAGCGCAAATCGCCAGCTCACCCTATGCTATGCCGAAATGCGGGGCCAGTCACCTCCGCCGGCCTCCAATCACCTAGGATTGCTGTGGCCTGATTATGGCAGCGGCTGCCGATAATACTGCAAATGCAGCTTTGCAGATGCCTCCCAGCTATATTGAGATAAAACAAGCTGACTCTCCTGAACGAGAGCATGGCGCTGAGACGAAATTGCAGTTTTCATCGCTGCCGCAATCGCGTCAATTGACAGAGGATCGACCAGAAGCGCCTGATCTGCTGATAAAAATTCGGTAAACGGCGCCTGATTGGCGGTAATCACGGGTAGCCCTGAAGCAATCGCCTCCAGCACAACCAGCCCCCAGCCTTCTTTGAGCGAGGGAAAGACGAAGGCATCGGCGCAGCGATAGAGCAGCGGCAGTTCTGCGTGAGAAATTACACCAGGAAGCCGTAGCGACGGCTCCAACTTCAGCTGTCGCGCTAGGTCAAAAAAGGCATCGCGATAGAGTTGATAGTCAAATAGGGTGGCTCCACCTGCGATCACCAGCTGAGCCTGCGGATATTCGGCTCGGATTTGGTGAAAGGCTCTCAGCAGAGCGAGCGAGTTTTTGCGGGGTTCGATGCCGCCAACGGTCAGATAGATTGGCCAGCCCTGCAAGCCGAGATTTGCTTTGAGGTTGGCTCGAAGATTCGCCTGGAGATCTGCTTCAGCACTAGTCGGTGCAGAAAATCGGCGCAGGTTCACGCCGTTTAGGACTCGCAGCGCCTGAATTTGATACTGCCGCTGGAGTTCAAGCTGCCAATGCTCGCTGACGCAAAAGCAGAGCTTGGCCGCCCGAATCGATCGATCCTGGCATTGCTGCAAATATAGACTGCTGTAGTCTTCGATATGGTGCACGGTACGGACAAAATGCGGAATTTTTTGCTGCGTTACCAGCATCGCTAAAGCATTTGCGCCAATGCAGTCTTGAGCATGGTAGCAGTCGTATTGCAGGCTATCATCGCTGAGCTGCGCCACAAATTCCGCAATTCGCTGCTGAATTAACGCCTCCATCTGACTGGGAGCTGCCGCTGCCGCAATCAGTTTTACGTCACAGGAGAGCGGATAGTCAAAGCCATCTCCAGTTTTGTCGAGCGCATAGATGCAGACCGAATGTCCCAAATGATGCAGCGCCTCGGCCAGCTCTAGCGTATGTAGGACGCTGCCTCTGGGCTGGGTGGAGTAGGTGAGTAGGGCAATGCGGAGGGGGCGTTCAGGCATCGGGGCTAGTGGCGGAAGCCAGTGAGCGGCTGCTGGCGAAAGTCCCAAAAGACAAGCGATTCAGACGCAGATCGCAGCAGCAATTCCGGCTCAGCTTGCACTTTGCCCACCTGTTCGCATCGCAAGCCCTGCTGCTGAAAGCAAGCTCGAACGGCAGCCACCTGATGCGGCGAGACGCTGAGTAGAAAGCCGTAGCTGGGAAAGGTAATCAGCCAGTGATTGAGGCTCAGCTCAGGCGGGCAGGGAATCTGGTCAAGGTCGAGCACTGCGCCACAGCCCGATGTCTCCAGCAGCATCAGCAGCGTTCCTAAGATGCCGCCCATGCTGACATCTTTGCCCGCTGCACAGAGTCCGGCTTCGGCCAGATGCGGCAAGATGGCCAGCGCTTGGCGTAGCTCTGCTGGATCGCGGTCGGTGGCGGCATTCCAGAACGGGTAGCTTGGATGCGGTTTGCCTCGAAAGTCGCTAGCCAGCAGCAGCGCATCTCCGGCTCGCGCATCAAAGCTGGTGATGAGCTGCCTTGCCCGCCCCAAAATTGCCACTGCCAGAGCGCTGTAAGGACTGTGGCAATTGGTATGGCCACCCACAATCGGCACGCTATAAGTCCGCGCGGCGGCAGTCATGCCTGCCCAAATCAGCTCGGTTTCGCGAGACTGGCTCCAGATTGCGTCAACAACTGCAATCGCTCGTCCGCCCATCGCGGCAATGTCGCTGACGTTCACCATGACGGCAGACCAGCCCGCAAACCAAGGATCGGCTTCGACTAGCTCTGGCAGCATTCCTTCGGCAGCTAGCAGCAAATAGCCGTCGCCATCTGGAATGGCAGCGCAGTCATCGCCGATTGGTACAGCTGCTGATTTGCCCAGCGCCCCAGACAGTACCTCAGATGCAGTCTGGATTTCCTGCTTTTGCAGAATACTCAGAGACTGGCGCAGCTCGGCGGCGAGAGAGGAGAGCATCAAGACACCTCTGAAACGGGCCAGCCCGAAACCGGCAGGGCAAGTCGCGGACAGGGCTGTAAGCCAGCCGGATAATAGTCTAGGTCAGCCTGCATCCGGTGATGGGGACGACCGCAGAGCGTCATTTCTTCTAGAGACTGCCAGTGCAGGCGCTGAAAAAAGCGGACGTTTGGCAGCTGCACCGTCGCCAAAAACTGCTGGCACCCCCAGGCATTGGCGGTGGTGACGGCCTTATCGATCAAGCCTTTGCCGATTTGCCAGCCTTTGCGATAATCTCGATGTGTGCCGAGCCTGCCGCCGTACCAGACACCCACCTTAACCTCGTAGATTCGCACCACGCCAACCACCTGAGCAGCAGGCGTGACGGCCACAATTGGGTAGGCAATCTGATCAATTTCGTCCCGGTCGTCGCCGACAAACATCTGCTGCTCTTCGGCAAAAATAGCGCGACGCAGAGCAAAATAGTCGGCGATCTCTTCAGGTAAACTGGCAAGCTTAAACTGATAGGACATGGGTCATAAATTTTAGTATATAAAATTTAGAAGATGAGAACATTAAGCAGATTCAAACTGAGACATTGCGGAGCAGGCACCACATTTCGCACAGCCCGCTTTAATTTCGGCTGACGATAGATTGGCCTGCTTCAATCGTGTGCCAAGCTGCTCATAGAGTGAAGACATAAACCGACTATCTGGTGAAGGATGATTGGCCAGCGGTGTTCCGGTAATTGGAACAAACGGGACAACAAATGGATATACGCCGAGCTGGATCAGCCGATCGCAGGTTTCCAGCAGCGTTTCAGGCCGATCCCCCAGTCCGGCCAGCAGATAGGTGCTAACCTGCCCACGCCCAAACACCTGCACCGCCGCCGCAAAAGCCGCAAAATAATAGTCCAGCGGCACAGAGGCTTTACCCGGCATAATCGCCGCTCGGACTGCTGGATCGGCAGCTTCAAGATGCATCCCCAGACTGTCAACTCCGGCAGCTTGCAGTCGCTCAAACCAGACAAAATCATCGGGTGGTTCGCACTGCGCCTGGATCGGCAGATCGACGCTGGCCTTCACCGCTCTAGCGCATTCACTCAGATAGGCGGCTCCGCGATCGCTGGTGTTGGGCGTACCCGTGGTCATCACCAGATGCTGCACCTGATCGAGTCTGACGGCAGCAGCAGCTACTTCGGCTAGCTGAGCGGGCGTTTTACGGGCAATGGTTCTACCGGCCTCTAGCGACTGCCCAATCGCGCAGAATTGGCAGGCGGTGGCGGCATCGCTATAGCGCATGCAAGTTTGCAGCACGGTAGTCGCCAGCACGTCACGGCTATGCAGAAGGGCGATCTGCCAGTAGGGAATGCCGTCAGCGGTGGTGAGTCCATAGAAACGGGGCGGGTTGGGAAACTCAATGGCTCCCACTAGCAGTTGCTCTCGCTTGAGCAGCAGGGTTTGATCGAGGCCGATTTCGACGCTGTAGGGCGACTGCGCCGCAGGGCTGTTGTAGATCGGCACCATCACCGTCGTGCCATCCACCATAATCGCTCTGTGATCAGAAGGCCCTGCTCCGCCCTTGCGTCCGGCGGCAGCATCTGGGTCAACGAGCCGCAGCCCATGCGTTTGGAGTTCGACAATTAGCTGCTGCTTGTTCATCTGCGCTCTGCTTTTAGTGTATTCAATAGCGTATTCAGCAATATTTAAATCAGCGATCGGCTACAGTCTCAGCGATCGAAAGATCAGCTGAGCCATCAGAAACTGAGCCATCAGAAACTGCCGTTGTTGCCCAGCAGCCGCCCTGATCGACAGGCTCTGCAATCACGCTCTGCGCCTGCTGGTTGATCTGTAGTTGCAGCAGATCGGGACGAGAGTAGTGACCGACCGCATCCATCATGCGCTTGCGCTTGGTAATCAAAGAGAAATCAAGATCGGCAATGGCCATTCCTTCCCCGGCGATGATGGGCGAACAGAGGTGATTACCTTCTGGCCCGATGATTGCCGTGTTGCAGCCGCCGCTCAACACCTTTTGCAACCGCTCGTCGGGAGTGATTTGAGCTACCTGTTCGGGCGACAGCCAGCCGGTGGCATTCACGACAAAGCAGCCAGATTCGAGCGCGTGATGGCGAATTGTGACATCAATCTGGTCAGCAAAAATCTGCCCCACTAGCGAGCCGGGAAACTGGGCGCAGTGGATTTGCTCATGCTGCGTCATCAGCGCAAAACGAGCCAGTGGATTGTAGTGCTCCCAGCAGGCTAGCGCCCCTAGCCGACCCACTGCCGTCTCGACCGCCCGCAGCCCTGACCCGTCTCCCTGTCCCCAAACCATGCGCTCATGATAGGTGGGCGTAATCTTGCGTCGCCGCTGCACCAGCGTCCCGTCTGCATCAAAGACGAGCTGCGTATTGTAGAGCGACCCGTGATCGCGTTCATTCACACCTAGCACCACCACCATTTGATGGGCACGAGCGGCACGGCTGACGGCCTCGGTTACCTCTCCGGGTACGGTTACAGCCTGTTCATAGAGACGCATATGCTCCTGTCCCATTAACACAGGCGGCAGCACAAACGAAAAGTAAGGGTAATAAGGAACGAACGTTTCTGGGAAAACAATGAGCTGTGCCTGAGCGGCGGCGGCCTCAGCGATTGCCTGCAAGACTTTTTCGGTCGTGCCCGCGCGGCTAAACAAAACCGGGCTAAGTTGAACTGCCGCTGCTCGAACAGTACGTGAGTAATCCATGCCGAGTTTCGCCCTTGCCTCTACGGCTTTTGCCTGTTGGATGGCGCTTGATTGTCTAGAATGCCTGGCTTACAGTGTCCAGGTATCGAGAATAAACGCGCCGTCTTTGCGGTGCAACAGCACCAGATCCAGCACGTCCAGCGGATTGATCGGGCGAATTCCGGGAATCAGCGACGGTTCGCCATGTCCATAGAGAGCTTGTAGCGCAAAGCGACAGGCATAGACTTTGCCGCCTTCAGACATAAATTTGCTCAGCTGATCGTTAAAGTTTTGGTGCCCCGGAAACGCCGCATCGCCCAACTTTGGAAAGCCTCGCTGCACGCCCAGCGTCACCCCAGGCCCATAGAGCAAAACTGAGGTTTCAAACCCTTTCCGCAGCAGGCGAGTCGCTTGCAGCAAATTCACAAATCCAATCGAGCCTTCAAAGGCAACCGTATGGAACGTCACCAGCGCTTTTTCGCCCGGTTCGGCCTTGACATCTGGAAATACTTTTTCCTCGTAGTCTACTAAGAAATCACCAGTTTGATGAGCGGGAGCAGTCACTTCAGGCATTGCTTTTCTCCTGGGTGGATTTATCGTCAGATTACGCGCCCGTCAATGCGACGTTTTGTATTTTGGGCTACGAAAACATTAGGTCTAGCGATATAAACAGGTAGGATAGCGAGAATGGCAAATACGTAAAAGCAGAATCAAAAACAACTATCGAAATCAACAGGTTCTCAAGACAGTGGGGCAAATTACTACGAACCTAATAAAAACTCATTCACAATACTCCAAGCGTTCGCGTTTGATACCTTTGTGCGTGCCACAATGTAGTCAGCCAGATAGTTTGCGTCGTTGGCAATACCCGAAAACCGACCTGACCCCCAGGTATGCAACCAGGGAAGTCCCAGAAAATAGAGACCCCAAACCGGAGTCACGCCGCGCTCATGTCCCGGATAGCCTTTGCCATCGAAGACTGGAACTTCCACCCAGCTAAAATCGCTCCTGTACCCCGTACACCAAATCACGGCGCTCAGCTTGGCAATTTCACAGCTGCCGTTGGGCTGAGCAGGTCGCCAAACCGGGCGATAGGGCGGCTCGCTGGGGGCTGAAAGCTGCTGCTGCTCGATGAATTTATCAATCGTGCGCTTGATGCTTTCCGCTACCGCATCGGCCTGGTCTAAGTTCTGCTCTAGATCCTCTGCAAATTCCAGCGTTTCGAGATCAATTGTTTTCAAGCGTCCGTAAAGCTGCATCCCTTCTAGGGCAAACTGCCGCAGATCAATTTCCCGTCCACCGTCTCGCCCCGTCAAATAGTGGTTTGCTTTGGCGCGGACTTTTTCTTTTTGGGGATGTTCTTCAATCGGCAGGTCGTAGTAGCCCATTTGATCGAGCCAGTCTACAACATCTTTGCCGCGATAGCGCCGGGGCGAGCGGGGAGCGCTGCCAACCGAGAGATGCACGGTTCTGCCTGCCAAATGCAAATCTTCAGCAATCTGACAGCCGGACTGGCCGCTGCCCACGACCAGAATTTCTCCATCTGGCAGCGACTGGGGATTTTTGTAGTCGGAGGAATGCAGTTGCAGCAGGGATGGCGGCAGTCGCTCTGCCATTCTCGGCACCTGCGGATGATGATAGCCGCCAACTGCAATCACGACTTGATCGGCGCTGTAAGAACCAATCGATGTGACTAGCTCAAAGTTGTCGGACTCAGTTTTGCGAACGCTGAAGACTGCGACGGATTCCCGCAGCGGTGGCTCGAAGCTGGCTGCATAGCTTTTCACGTAGTCCACAATCTGATCTTTCTGCATAAACCCAGCTGGATCAGAGCCAGCGTAGGCATATCCCGGCAGACGACATTGCCAGTTGGGCGTAACCAGACAAAACGCATCCCATCGCTGATTGCGCCAAGCATGACCCACCTGATGCTTTTCAAAAATAATATGGCTGACACCGCGTTCTTTGAGGCAATAGCTGATCGACAGTCCGGCCTGCCCCCCGCCCACAATCGCCACGCTGTAGTGATTCATTAGTTATGTATTGAGCCGAATATTTGCGCCATCTGCTGCCAGCCTACGAACTGCTCCAGTCAGCCATTGTGCCTGCGACTACAGAACCCGCAAGTTTAGCAATAAGTTAGGGATGGCTCTCTGGCTTAGCTAAAGCGCCGCTGTTTTGACGGCTGAGCTGGCGAAATCGATAGGTTTTTGGGAATTGGCTGGAGCTATCTAGCGGTTCACATCCAGCCACTGATAGTCGCTAAAGAAATCGCCTGACAGCGAGTTCGAGCCTTGAGCTTGGCCAAAACATTATTCATGTGAAACTTGACCGTGCTCTCGCTAATGATCAGCCGCTCTGCAATCTCGCGGTCGCGGCATCCCTGAGTTAGCAGCCTCAAAATTGCTAGTTCTCGCTCAGATAGCGGCGGTTCGGTCGCCTGATCCCAGCCCCAAACCTGATCGCGATTCACGGCCTCTATCGCCTGCTGAAGCTGCTCAACCGTGCTGGAGAGATCCAGCCTCGCCTGAATTCCCGGCGGCAGCGCTTGCGGTTCCTGCTGCACCCAAATCACGCGATGGGCAGAGGCAATTTGGCTGATATCGTCTGTCAAGAGCGGTATCGCCGGGTCGCGACGGCTGCAAACCGTGAAGCCTGCGGAGATCGCCAGCTGAGTCAAGCCGAGCTGCACTAGCGACTGCCGACAGGTAATTCTTAAGGCTGTACCTGCTGGGATAGACTCGATGGCCGACTCAATGTCCGACTCAATGTCCGACTCAATCGGCAAACTCAAAGCGACCTGGAGCGATCGGCTCTTCAGATCCGCCTGCGTTTGCAGCTGACCACCCGCCCCCGCCACTACTCCCGCCAGTAGTTCTAGGCGAGGTGCCGCCTCTGCCCCTGGCACAATCGCCTCTAGGGTGACAGATCGGGGAGATGCGCTGTAGAGCAGCCGACAGTAAGTGCAGCCCAGCCTCCGCAAAATTTGAGCCGCCTGCAAAATCAGGTAGGTGACGGGCAGCGACAGGGGTTGCTCTGTGCCCACCAGCGCCAGTCGCGTCGAGCTGAGAATGCTCGCCAACTGCTCCGAGAGCGGCAGATGCGCGAAACTCAGGCTGGTTGTGCTCAAGTGCCGCTCTCGCTGATAGCGCAGGGCAGCTTCTAGGGCAGTCGTGACCAGCGTGCAGAGCGTTTGCAGCACCTCTAAAAACTCTGGCTCCAGTACCTGATGGCTAAAAAGCGCCAAAACGCCAATCACAGTGTCGTGGATGGCCAGAGGATAGCCCGCAAATCCGTGAATCTGATGAGCGATTGCCCAGTCCTGATTGCCCACCCAAGGCTCAGCCGCAAGATTGTTGCTTAAAAACGCCACGCGATTTTGGGCGATTTTGCCGACTTTGTAAGCGCCCATCGGCACTCTGGCAAAGCTGCCATCTGTGCGAGTATAGAGTCCTGATGAGGCCACTAGCTTCAAGCTAGCTCGGTCAGGTTCGAGCAGCCAGAGCCGCGCAAACGCACAGCCGAATTTCTCAACCAGTCCCTGCGTGACGCGGCGGGCGATTTCCTCTGGCTCAGAGCAGCCTGCTAAGCTTTGAGCAATCTCGTTGCTCTGCTGCAAGTCAAACAAAATGCGAGTTGGATTCAGCAGCTCGCCCAGCAAATCAGGCATCCAGAGATCCGTAAAGGCTTCTCTCTAGATTGAGACGCAAACCCAGGGTTTTCTTTGTATCAGCCAATACTTTGCGCCGAGATCCAGCCGCAGCCCTCGAAAATTCTGGAGCCTGCTGGCCAATTAAGTTCTACCAGGCAAGCTTTTCAATCTTTTGCCTCTGGCGCTTCGGTCTGATCTGGCTTGTCCGGTGAAGTGACATTATCGACCGCCAGAGTCAGCTGATAGCGGATTGGCTGGCTGGCTCGATTCACGACCACCACCTCGTAGTAGCCGGACTGCGGCAGCTTGCCGACCCAAGTCACCTCAGCAGAATCTTCCAGCAGCACCGGCAGCTCTGGCGTAGGGCGCGGCAGATAGATCGAGAGCAGGCTACTTTGGCTGGGAGCCTGCAGATTCAGCCGCAGAATTTGCGCCGCCGCCAAATTCGCCGTATAGACCCGCCCCTCGCCAGCAGCCAGCGTATCTTCCTTTTTCTGACTGAAAGCCCCTGCCGCAAACTCAATGTTCTCTAAGTTTTTACCTGCTTCTAGCGCCTGAATCTGATCCGTAGCAATTGCCTGCCAGATCTGCCCCACGGGCTGCGCCAGAAAATCCTTGGCTTCCAGGTTCTTTCGCCAGTCGGGGAAATGCTGCAAAAACTGCGCGTCACTCAGGTCATAGAGCGAGCGACTGCCGACATAGAGCTGATTGATCGTCGGCTTCCAGGAGCTGCGGTCGGCTTCGCCGTAGCGTCCCAGCTTTTGACGGGCTTCTGGGCTAAGTACCTCGGTCAGCTGACTCAGCCACTCGTCGGCCAAGTCAGCCCACTTCTGCCGCCATTTGGCATCTTCTGGACTGTCAGAGAGGCTGCGACCCACCTGTTTAGGATAGCGCTGGGCAAAGCTAGCATCTGTGAGCTGAATCAAAAATTCGTAGCTGACCTCTGCGGCCTGAGCGCGACGTTCCAGCGGACTGAGCGGCGACGGGCTGAGACTCGGCTCCACAGCCGGACTGGGAGAGGCTAGATCGGGATCGGCTGACTCGGCAGTTGAAATGACCGGCAGCAGCGGCAGCCAGCTTTCGCGCCAGAAATAGGCAGCAGCAGGCAGCAGCAGCAGCGGTAGCAACAGTAGCCACAAAAATCGACGTTGGGTTGGAGGAGGCGATGCTGGATCACCGGAGTCATAGGGCAGCGCTTGCGTATGCTGCTGCGTATATTCCTGTGTACTGCCAGCAGAGACCGCAGCTGGATAGACAGGCGGATTGTAGGCCGGAACAGCGCGGGTGGCAGCAGGTTGAACCAATGGGCTGGCAGATTGGCTAATAGATGGGCTGACAGGAGCCAGCTGTAGCGCCAGCAAAACATCTTCCGCAGAAGGAAATCTGGCAGAGGGCTGAGGCTTGAGCATTCGCGTCAAGATATCGGTCAGACCGGGACTCAGCAGAACCTCCTGCTGCCAGGGATAACGCTCTCCAGCTGGATCAACCAAATCCAGCGAGCGTTTGCCCGTGATCAAAACCAGCGCCGTTACTGCCAGCGCATACAGATCACTCTGGGGCGACACCCGACCCTGCTGCATCTGCTCTGGCGGCGCATAGCCCTGCTTGCCGAGTCGCGTTGGCAATAGGGTTTCGGTGCCAGTCTCAGCGCCAGTCTCAGTGCCAGTCTCGAGACTAGTCTCAGCGCTATGCCGGTACTGGGAAGTCGCCGCCGCCGCAATTTGCTTAACTCCCCCAAAATCAATGAGCACGGGCAGACGGTCGCTGGTTCGCAAAATCAGGTTGTCTGGCGAGAGGTCGCGGTGGATGACACCAGCGCCGTGAATGTAGCGCAGCACAGGCAGAATTTGCTCCAGCAGCAGCCGGATTTCGGATTCAGAAAAATAGGGCGGCTGGATCGCGGCATCGAGAATCCGAGCCTCCAGCAACTCGCGGTAGGTACTGCCTTCCACATAGTCCTGCACCAGAAACAGCCGCTCTTGATCTTCGAGGGTGGCTCGGAACAGCTCGCGGAAGCGCGGAATCTGCGGATGCTGGAGCTGGTAGAGAATACCAGCCTCCCGCTCAAATAGCGCCTCTGCTTTTTGTAGCGCCTCTGTGCCCTGCACCTGTGGCGCAAATTCTTTCAGCACGCAGAGTTCGTGAAAGCGATGCAGATCTTCAGCCAGATAGGTGCGGCCAAAACTATCCTGTCCCAGCGCTCGCTGTATCTGATAGCGTCCAGCCAGCCGATTCTGGATCGCACCAGACTCTCTGCCAGAAATCCTGCCCTGCGTCAGCCGTTCGCCACAAGCCGCGCAGAAGCGATTTTCAGGAGCATTTGCGTGATTTTGACTGCAATACACTAGAGGCATCTCGCGGTGCGGCACTGCGGCTCAATTCTTTGAATCTGGCAGCTCACCCAAGCTAACATACCTCAACTATGGCCCCAACTATGGACTATTCATTAGCGCTAGCTAGCCTCCGGGCGGCAGATCCGCTGCTGGCAAATGTGATCAATCAGGTGGGCGACTGTCGGCTCGCCCAGGATCGCTCCCAAGGCGATCTGCTGGCGACGCTGGCGGAATCGATTCTCTATCAGCAGCTTTCTGGCAAGGCCGCTGCCGCCATTCACCGCCGATTTTTGCAGCTTTACCCAGAGCCGCCCAGCGCTTTAGAGCTCCTAAACACGCCAGACGAGCTGCTGCGGACTGCTGGGATTTCCCGCCCCAAAATTGCCTATCTCAAAGATCTAGCGACGAAGCTGCCTGAGTTTCCTAGCCTAGAAGCACTGGCCGACTGGGACGACGAAGCAATTATTACGACGCTGACCCAGGTCAAAGGGATTGGGTGCTGGACGGTGCAAATGCTGCTGATTTTTCGGCTGCACCGCTGGGACGTGCTGCCCACTGAAGATCTGGGGATTCGCTCGGCCATGCGGCGGCTTTATGATTTGCCAGATTTACCTGCCAAAAAAGCGATGCTAGAGCTAGCCGCGCCCTGGCAGCCCTACCGCACGGTGGCCTCTTGGTATCTCTGGCGCAGTCTGGATCTCGAACTGGATCTGGCGGCTCACAAGTAGCCATTCTCAGCTAAGAACGCTGGGCTAAGCTGATCTGAATCACGGTACAGGCTCTCCAACTCGCTGACCGCCGGATCAACCTGCCCCAGCCGCAAAAACTTCTCGACATATTTGCCCAGTACATCGCCTTCTAAATTAACCGGACTCCCAGGCTGGAGCTGATTTAAGTTGGTTTCGGCATAGGTATGCGGAATCACCGCCACCTTAAACCAGTTGCCGCTGGCGCTGCATTCAGCCACCGTCAGGCTAATCCCGTTGACGGCAATGCTGCCTTTGGGCACGATATAGCGCGCCACTCTGGCATCCGGCACCTGAAAGCTGATCTCCCAGGCGTTCTCAGTCTGCACCGAGGCTTCCAGATAGCCCACGCCGTCGATATGGCCTGTAACGAAATGACCGCCCAGCTTGCTGCCCACCCGCAGCGCAGGCTCCAGATTGACGCTGCGTTCGCCACCATTAGCGCTGGCCAAAACCGTGCGGTTCAGGGTTTCCGGCGAGATGGCAGCGACAAAGCCAGTTGGCAAAACTTCAGTCACGGTCAGACATACGCCGTCCACCGCCATGCTGTCTCCAATCGCCAGATCGGCCTCAGCAATTGAGGCCGCATTTGAGATCCGCACGAGCTGCTCGCTGACGAGCTGTAGCCTGCCTACGGTCGCGACAAGTCCTGTAAACACAGCATTTAGGAGGAATTAGAACTCCCTCAGCCTAGCAAAATTTGCTCTCTTCTCGGCTCCTGCATTTCAATTTGACCAGCTTGATAGTCTTTCGCAACTAACGCCTCTTGCTCATCATTTCTTAATATTTAGAACTGCATCAAACTGATGCGGTTGAAAATCTCTATCTAAGGATAGATCGAGGTAAGATCGTGCCAGACCTACTCAGGTGGCTGCATTACAGCTTCTTAGAGATTATTCTCAATAAGATAGGGCTGTTGCAAACTGCGTCAGCAATTGTTATCCTTCTCATTAAGGCCGCACTATTGAGAAGAGCATTGCACTATGTACACCGTAACCTCCCTCAAAGCGGAGCTGCACGAGCGGGGCTGGCGACTTACCCCCCAGCGAGAAACCATTCTGCAAATTTTTCAGAACTTGCCAACTGGCGAACACCTCAGCGCTGAAGATCTGCATGTGCTGCTTCAGCAAGACGGTGACCCAATCAGCCTCTCAACGATCTATCGCAATCTGAAAATGATGTCGCGCATGGGCATTTTGCGGGAGCTGGAGCTAGCCGAAGGCCACAAGCACTATGAAATCAACCAGCCTGCGCCCTATCACCATCACCATTTGATCTGCGTGCGCTGCAACAAAACGACCGAGTTTAAAAACGATTCAATCTTAAAAATGGGAGCCAAAACAGCCCAAAAAGAAGGCTACCATCTGCTCGACTGTCAGCTGACGATTCACGCCATTTGCCCTAGCTGCCAGCGTTCAATTCTGCCCATGTAGGTTTGCCAATGCAGGATTAGCGGCATTAACAAATCACCTGCAATAGCTTAACTGGGTCATCAATCTCGCCAACAATCCGCCTGATCGGTTCTGGCCAAAGCTTGATCAAGGTTGGAGTCGCCGTAATTTGGTTGGCCTCAGCGAGCTCTGGGTGCTTGCGGACATCGACCACTTTCAGCGTATAGGGCTGCGGCAGATGATGCTCTAGAAGGTGATGCAGGGAGGTCAAGATCCGCTCGGTGGCGCTGTTACTGCCTGAGACAAATAGCCGCATCACGTAGCCCTGTTCTGCCATGTCGTGAGACTGCGGCGGGGCTGGCAGCACAGCGGGTTGCGCGGGCTGGAGTCTGGCAACTAAATCATGCGTTTGCCAGAGTTGGGGGAACTGCTGACGATGGGCGGCAATCACCAGCGGGTCGCAGCTATGGCGATGGGCGGGCTGCCAGTTGAGATCGGTTGAACCAAACAGCGCGTTCAGCAAGGTCTGGTGACGGGAGACATAGGGGTAGATTTCGGCAAAGCTAGTCAGCGTTTGGCTACGCGGATCGAGCCAGTGATCCACCGTGGCCGTAAAGCAGGGCACTAGAAAGTGCGGCGGCTCAGCTAGCCCCAGCAGCTCCTGCAAAAACAGGCAGAGCTGTAAATGCCAGTGCGTTTGCTTCTGCGGATCAATGCAGTAAACCAGATCGCCGCCTGGGGTAAATAAGGCGATGCCTTTGAATAATCTGGAATCTGCCTGAAAACGGGGTGAATTGAGCTGTGAGGAGGGCAAAGGTGAATCGGGGCGGCAGGGTGGATTGGGCTATGTAAATTATTTTATAGCGGCTCGCAGCCAAAAACGCAGAGCCAAACTGACCCTGCGCTGTGAAGGATGGTGGCTCGCCTTCAGGACTAGACGCGACCGCGCAAAATCTGCGCCATTTCGTTGGGTTTGGGCGAATGCTCCAGCGCCGTCTCTTCGGTGATCCGACCCGCCTCATAGAGCTTGTAGAGCGACTGGTTCATCGTACACATGCCGTCGAAGGTACAGCGCGGGATAATCGCCTCAATCTCGTCGGTTTCGCCCCGACGGATATAGTCCCGAATCGCGTCGGTGTTGATCAAGATGTCGTGATAGGCGGCACGCTTGCCGTCCGTGGTACGGCAAAGCCCCTGAGCGATTACCGAAACCAGCGACTCCGCAATCGAAACCCGAATTGGAGCTTGCTGGTCAGGTTCGTAGAGCTGCAAGATCCGCTCAATCGTTTTGACGGCGCTGTTGGTATGCAGCGTCCCCATCACCAAGTGCCCGGTCTGGGCAGCTTTCAGCGCTGTGTTCACGGTTTCTTTGTCCCGCATTTCACCCACCAGAATGATATCTGGATCTTCGCGCAGCGAGGCTTTCAGGGCGTTGTCAAACTTCAGCGTATGGATGCCCACCTCGCGCTGCTTAATCAGCGACTTCTGACTGGTATGCACAAATTCCACCGGATCTTCAATCGTGATGATATTCTTTGGCATCTCCTTGTTGATGTAGTCAATCATCGCCGCCAGCGTGGTGGACTTACCAGAACCCGTCGGGCCGGTAATCAAGATCAAGCCCTTGTGATAGTGGCAGACATCTCTGAAGACGGACGGCAGATTCAGCTGTTCCATCGTCAGGATCTTCAGCGGGATCAGGCGCATCACCATTGAAGGGCCGCGCATTGAGTCGAAGATGTTGATCCGGACGCGGGCGAATTCGTACTGCGTTGCACCGTCAAAGTCGAGCGTATCCTGAAAGCGCTGGATCTCTTCGTCGCTGAGGATTTCCTTCAGCCAATTCATGAAGGTTTCGCGGTCGGTTTCGGGATAGCTGGTGGTTTCAATCTCGCCTCGGTTGCGGAAACGCGGCACTTCGCCCACGCCCGTATGCACGTCAGAAAAACCCTTGTCGAAGGCTTCGCGTACCAGCTGGGCCATGGTGGGCTGTCCGGCTGAGGGCTTGCGTCCGCGCATAGAAGCTGGCGGTGGGGCGGGTCGATGACCTGCGGCGCGGGCAGCAGGATTGGCTGGGTTAGCTGCTGGATTAGCTGCTGGGTTAGCTGCTAGATTGGCTGCTGGGTTGGCTGCTGGAGACATGGGCATGGTTTGAGAGGGCATGGTTTGGGATGTGGTCATGCCCGCCGTCTGAGAAGCCATATTGGATGCCATATTAGGCGGCACTTGTCCCACGACCGGGCGACCGGGCGGCGGCGGCGGCACCCTAGAAACGGAAGGGGGTATGGAAGGGGAAGTCGGGCGTTGGGATTCTGTCATAAACCACCTGTCGGCAAAATTGCTTCAAGAACATATCGAACGACGAAAGCTGACTGACTTTAGCTAACTTTACTAGCTGAACCACTAGCTGAACTCTGCTGACTAACTCGTTGCTGAGCCGCAGCTCCTGCTAAGCTTGCCCAAAACTGGGGATTGTCATCATGATTCTCCCGGGTTTGGCCTCAGATTTCCAATTTACCTACAGCACTTGATATGCATTTTATGCTACTCCTAGCCGTGGGTGACTCCACTCGGCATAATTGTGCCCGTTAGATCAGCGTTGTGCAGGTTAATTTGGTTGATATTGGCGTTGATCAGCACGGCTTCACTCAGGTCGGCTTCGCTGAGGTTTGCCCAACTCAGCTGTGCCCGGTAAAGGTTCGCACGACGCAGATTTGCACCTCTGAGCGAAGTCCAGTTGAAGTTCACGCCCCGGGCGTTGGCGCGACCCAAATTGGCATTAGTTAAGTTAGCACCAATTAAGCGAGCGCGGCTGAGGTCGGCTTCCCGTAGGTCAGCTTCTTCCAGCGTGATTCCATGCCCGATCACATCGGTGAGGTTGGCGCTCTCCAAAATGGCGTTGTTGAGCATTGCGTTGGAAAGATTGGCGCTCTCTAGGATGGCGCGGGTCAGGTCGCATTTGATCAGCTTGGCGCGGTGCAGACTCGCCTGACTCAGGTTGGCTTCGCTAAAATTGGATCCACTCAGGTTGGCTTCACCTAGATTTGCTTCCGGCAGGTTGGCGCGGCTGAAGTTGGCCGAACTGAGTCTGGCGCCACGCAGCCCAGAGCGCGACAGATCGGCTTCATAGAGGTTAGCCTGACTCAGGTCAGCGCCGATTAAGTTAATCTCAACTAGGGTCGCCTGACTCAAATCAGCGCCGATCAGCTTCGCCTCGCGCAGATTGGCTGAGCTGAGGTCAGCGCCACGCAGGATCGACTGGTTGAGGTTGGCGCGGCGGAGATTGATGCCTCTGAGATCTTTGCCGCTTAAGTTTACGCCAATCAGGCTGATTTCCTGGAAGTCGCGCTTGCCTGCTGCATAGCTATCCAGCAGTTCGTCAACGTACATGGTGGATTGTCTTATTTACTTGTTGTGTAGTAATACTGAGGTTGCCCCAAAATCAACGCATAAGCGTCAAGAGTCCTTTAATCTTATGAGAGAGAATCTAGTCTGAACCTGGTTTTGATCGAGAAATTAGCGGCAGATCGCAAATAAATCCGTAGATTTCGCAGATTCTTTAGACTTAGCTCGCTTCATCCATCCAAACATCCTTCCAATCATCCATCCAAACACCCATCCCCAGAGGAGGCAATCATGCCTGAGCAAACGCCCAAGACTTTACCCGAAAACTCTAGAAGCCAAGCTGTCACCCAAGGTGTACAGCGAGCGCCCAACCGCGCCATGCTGCGAGCCGTTGGCTTTAGCGATGCCGACTTTAGCAAGCCAATCGTCGGGGTGGCTAGTGCCCACAGCACGATTACGCCCTGCAACATGGGGATTGCGCCACTGGCGACTCAAGCTGAAGCCGGGATTCGCGCTGCTGGCGGGATGCCGCAGATGTTCGGCACGATTACGATCAGCGACGGCATCTCAATGGGCACGGAGGGGATGAAATATTCGCTGGTGTCACGGGATGTAATTGCCGACGCGATCGAAACCGTTTGCACAGGCCAGAGCATGGACGGCGTGATTGCGATTGGCGGCTGCGACAAAAACATGCCGGGAGCGATGATTGCCATGGCGCGGATGAATATTCCGGCAATTTTCGTCTATGGCGGCACGATCAAACCCGGCCATCTCGAAGGCGAAGACCTGACGGTGGTGAGCGCCTTTGAGGCCGTGGGGCAGTTTAGTGCAGGCAAAATTGACGAGTCCAGGCTGATGGCTGTGGAGCGCCAAGCCTGCCCCGGCGCGGGTTCTTGCGGCGGCATGTTTACGGCCAACACCATGTCTTCAGCTTTTGAAGCGATGGGTATGAGCCTGATGTATTCTTCAACGATGGCAGCGGAAGATGCCGAAAAGGCTGTCAACACCGAAATTGCGGGCAAAACGCTGGTCGAGGCAATTCGCAATAACCTTTGCCCTAGAGATATCATCACCCGCCAGTCCATTGAAAACGCCGTCTCGGTGATTATGGCCGTGGGTGGCTCCACCAATGCCGTGCTGCACTTTTTGGCAATTGCCCATTCCGCAGGCGTAGCCTGGACGCTAGACGACTTTGAAACCATCCGGGCGCGCGTCCCCGTCTTCTGCGACCTGAAGCCCTCTGGCCGCTACGTCGCCACCGATTTGCACCGGGCAGGCGGCATTCCACAGGTGATGAAAATGCTGCTGGAGCATGGCTTGCTGCATGGCGACTGCATCACGATTAGCGGCCAAACGGTGGCGGAATTGCTGCGGGATATCCCAGCTGAGCCGCGCCCTGACCAAGACGTGATTCGCCCCTGGGACAAACCCATCTACCCGCAGGGACATCTGGGGATTCTGCGCGGCAACCTGGCCACTGAGGGGGCAGTCGCCAAGCTCACGGGTATCAAGCATCGGCAGATTACCGGGCCAGCGCGCCTGTTTGAATCAGAGGAAGCTTGTCTGAAGGCAATTTTGGCCAACCAGATCCAGCCAGGTGACGTGCTGGTAATCCGCTATGAAGGGCCAAAGGGCGGGCCAGGAATGCGGGAAATGCTGGCTCCCACTTCGGCCATCATCGGCGCAGGTTTAGGCGACTCGGTGGGGCTGATTACCGACGGGCGGTTTTCCGGCGGCACCTACGGCATGGTGGTGGGGCATGTCGCGCCTGAAGCCTTTGTCGGTGGCACGATTGCGCTGGTGCAGGAGGGCGATTTGATTACTATCGATGCCGATGCGCGACTACTAGAGGTGCAGGTCTCTGAGCAAGAACTGCTTCAGCGGCGGCAAAACTGGCAGCCCCCTGCCCCTCGTTACAGAACCGGCGTGCTGGCAAAATATGCCAAGCTGGTCTCCTCCAGCAGTTTGGGAGCCGTGACAGATTTGGGGCTGTAGCATGACATCTGAAAAATCTGAACTCCAGAAAATGCTGGACGGAGAGCTGTATCTGGCCACCGATCCAGAGCTAGAAGCTGCCAGCCTCCGTGCCACTCAGCTCTTGCAGCGCTACAACCAAACCGCCTTGAGAGATCGCGTCAGCCAGCGGCAGATCCTGCGAGAGCTGTTTGGCCGCGTTGGCGAGACGGCCAGCATTGTGCCACCGTTTCACTGCGATTACGGCAGCTACATTTCGGTGGGCGACCGATTTTATATGAACTACGGCTGCGTGATTCTCGACTGCAACCACGTCACGATTGGCGACGACGTGCTCTGCGCTCCCTACGTCCAGATCTACGCCGCCCATCACCCGACTAGCCCTGCCGAGCGCCTGACCGGACGCGAGTTGGCCTCTCCGGTGAAAATTGGCAGCAACGTCTGGATTGGTGGCGGCGCAATTATCTGCCCCGGCGTGACGATTGGGGACAATACGACTATTGGTGCGGGCAGCGTGGTGACAAAGGACATTCCTGCTAATGTAGTGGCGGTTGGCAATCCTTGTCGCGTGCTGCGTTCGGTGTAGCTAGAAAAAACATGTCTGACTCTGCTCTACCTGATCCTGCCCCGCTTACCCCGGCTCCAGTTCCGCCACTCAGCCTGTCCACCAAGCTAGCCTACGGCGCGGGTGACTTGGGCACGGCAATTACGGCTAATATTCTGGGATTCTATCTGCTGGTGTTTTTCACCAACGTGGCGGGGCTAAACGTGGGGCTAGCAGGCAGCGTCCTGCTGATTGGCAAAATCTGGGATGCTATTAATGACCCAATGGTGGGGATGCTCAGCGACCGGACGCGCTCCGAACGCTGGGGGCGGCGCTATCCCTGGATGCTTTGGGGAGCGGTTCCGTTTGGAGTGACGTTCTTTCTGCAATGGCTAGTGCCCAGCTTCGGTACGGGTGAGGCCAATCAGTGGGGGCTGTTTGCCTACTATGTACTGGTGGGCGTGCTGTTCAACTCGTTTTATACCGTGGTGAATCTGCCCTACACGGCGCTCACGCCAGAGCTAACCGCAGACTACAACGAACGCACCAGCCTCAACAGCTTTCGGTTTGCCTTTTCAATTGGCGGCAGCATTCTCTCTTTGCTGCTGGCAGGGATGATTTTTCGGATCGTGCCGGAAGCGCGACAGCAGTATCTCTGGCTGGGCGGGATTTGCGCCGTGTTTTCGACGCTGCCGATTTTCTGGTGCGTGTTTGGCACCTATCGCCGCACGATGGCGATGAACCAGATCCATCCGGTGAGCGCTGAAGCCTCGCTGCCCTTCGCCACACAGCTCAAAATTGCCTTCAGCAACCGCCCGTTTCTGTACGTGATTGGCATCTACCTCTGTTCGTGGCTAGCGGTGCAGGTGACGCAGGCGGTGCTGCCGTTTTTTGTGATGGATGTCCTGAAGCTCTCGTCGCAGATCTTCACGCAGATTGCGCTGGCGGTGCAGGGGACGGCTTTATTGATGCTGTTTATCTGGAGTGCTGTCAGCGCCCGCTTCGGTAAAAAGGTGGTTTACTTTATGGGCATGTCGGTCTGGATTATCGCGCAGGCTGGGCTGTTTTTCTTGCAGCCCAGCCAGTCAGGACTGGTCTATCCGCTGGCGATCATGGCGGGCGTAGGCGTTTCGACAGCGTTTCTAATTCCCTGGTCGATGATTCCTGACGTGATTGATCTCGACGAACTCAATACCGGGCAGCGACGCGAGGGCGTGTTCTATGGCTTTATGGTGCTGCTGCAAAAAATCGGGCTGGCGGTGGGTTTGTTTATGGTGGGGCAGTCGCTCAATCTATCGGGATTTGTCGCCACCGTGCCCGGTCAGCCAGCGCCCATCCAGCCTAACTCAGCGCTGAATACAATTCGATTCGCTATTGGTCCCATCCCGACGCTGATTCTGATGCTGGGGCTGGGGCTGGCCTATTTCTACCCAATTACCCGCGATGTTCACGCTTCAATTCTGCTGAAGCTGCAAGAGCAGCGGCGCTAAGCAATTCTGCGAGATGAGCCTGGAGCAATTTGCTCTCACTTTGCCTGAGCTCACTTTGCCTTAACAGGGGAACTCAAGAGAGCATATTCAGATTTCGCCAGAGGTTCACAGCAGCCCTCTACCGCATGGCGCTCATCGTGTTCTTCCAGGACAGCTCCTTGTAGAGAATTTCTAACGCTCGCTGCCCGGAGCCGGAGAACATCTGGCTGTCGGTGAGTTCCTTCAGCACCTGCTGGGTCAGCTGCGAGGCGAAGCTGCCGCCAAACTTGAGCAGATGGCTGAAGTAGCAAAACTGCGGCTGCTCGGCTTCGTTCAGGTGGAAGCGGTAGGTTTCGGTTTGATCCATCAAAAATGCCGAACTGTTGACCGGCACGACCACACGCGGAATCCCCTGTACGCCATAGGATTCCAAGCCCCGCCCCACCATCGTTCCAATCAACACGACACCGAGCAGCGTCCGGGTTTCGACAATCAAATCGGGTGCAAACAGCGGATCGGGTTCGCTAGAGAGGCGAGGGCCACTGCTGAGAAACATCGGGTTGAACAGCTGCGAGTTGTAGATCATCCCCACTGCCCAATGTCGCTCTCCAGGCGATTCTAGCTTGACGAAGCAGCCAAAGCCGTAGTCGTCAGCCTGCGGCGGATTGCTCACATCCATCTGGTCATCGAGCTGGATGACGTAATCACAGTGCGAATTTGATTTGACAACTTTCCCCAACCGCATCTAGCGTCTCCTCTCTCTATACTGCTCTATGCATAGAGCTTGCAGCAATTATACGCGCTCCAGTGCCGAACGCAAGCTGGCTAATCTGAATTATGCCTCTAGCAAAGGATAGATGCTTGTTAAGCTAGATCTGCGGCAAGATGCAAAGATAAGGCTGACGCAGGCTGTGAGGTGGACTATCGTTACTCAATTTAAGTCTCAACGAGAATTTACGAGTGAATTTCCCCAACTATCTTCGGCCATGACGGTTGCAGATGCTGTCGAGCGGGCGATTGAGGTTTCGGCCTCCTGTGCGGCTCAAGCCAGTAAGATTGACCAGCACGGCGCTCTACCCATCGATGAATTCAATCAGCTGCGGCAGGCGGGACTGCTGATTGCGCCCTTAGCAGCTGAATGGGGCGGTTTGGGTCTAGGAATTGACGCCAGCCGGATGAGTGAGCTGCTACAAATCCTGAAGCATATTGGTCGGGGTAATTTAGCAGTAGGGCGAATTTATGAAGGTCATGTCAATGCCATGCAGCTCGTGCAGACTTTTGGTACGACCGAGCAAATCGCGGCTTACGCTGAAGATATTTTGAAGCATCATAGAGTATTTGGAGTCTGGAATGCGGAGGCGAACGACGGTGTCAGGTTAGATCCGCTAGAGTCGGGCGGCTATCAGCTCATTGGCTCTAAGACATTTTGCTCTGGGGCTGGACTAGTAGAGCGCCCGTTTGTCAGCGGCATCTTGCCAGACGGACGCTGGCAGATGTGCATTACGCCCATGGAGCAGGTGACTACCCGCAGCCAGCCGGACTGGTGGCAGCCGATGGGGATGAAGGCGACTGCCAGCTACAAGATCGATTTTACTGGGGTGAAGCTGGCAGCGTCGGCAATCATTGGGCGGCCGGACGACTATCACCGCCAGCCTTGGCTCTCTGCGGGGGCGATTCGGTTTGCCGCAGTGCAGTTGGGCGGAGCTGAAGCCCTGTTTGACGCGACGCGGGTTTACCTACAGTCGCTAAACCGCATCGACGACCCCTATCAGGCGGCAAGGTTGGGGCAGATGGCGATTGCGGTCGAGAGCGGTGACCTTTGGCTGCGAGGTGCAGCAGAGCGAATCGCGGCTTACGCGCCTGAATTTGGCGGAGCGAGCAGCCAAACCGCAGATGCGCGCACTGAGAAGCTGATCAACTATGTGAACATGGCGCGCACAGCGATTGAGCAGAGCTGCATTGACGTGATTCAGCTCTGCGAGCGGTCGGTGGGGACACGCGGACTGCTGCCGCCGCACCCGATGGAGCGGATTGTGCGGGATCTATCGCTCTATCTGCGTCAGCCAGCCTTTGATATGGCACTGGCTGCACCCGGACGCTATGCGCTGACTCAAGCTGCACCGGCTCATGCACTTTGGCAAGATGAGTGAGGCAAGATGAGTGAGGCATTAGCTACTCAGATTTTTGCTCACCCCGAAGCGCTACCTTTGCGCTCTGTAGAGTCAATTCTGGCGGCAAAGGTCTTGGTCGTAGCGCCGCACCCGGATGACGAATGTCTGGGCTGCGGCGGCGCAATTGCTCTGTTGAACAGCTGCTCGGAGCTGCGCATTGTGGTAGTCAGCAACGGCACAATGTCGCACCCTAACTCGCGGCAGTTCCCGGCGTCAGCACTGCAAGCTCTGCGGGAATCTGAGACCCGAGCAGCTATGTCTCGCCTGGGAGTTGAACCAGCGGCTATTCGCTTTTTGGGACTGCCAGATGGCGCAGTACCAACTGAGGGAGCAGCGTTTGATGCAGCCTTAGCTCAGTGCTGTGACTATCTGGCGGAAACAGAGCCGCAGCTTATTTTCTTGCCTTGGCGAGCTGATCCACATCCAGATCATCAAGCCAGCTGGCGGCTGATGGATACTGCGCTGAAGCAGCTGCGAACCGCTCCACGTCGGCTGGAATACCCGATTTGGGACTGGGATGAGGCGCAGCGCGGCAATATTGAGAGTCAGATTGTCGCTTGGCGATTGGATATTCATCAAGTCGTTCAGCAGAAACGCGACGCAATACAGCTCTATCGTTCTCAGGTGAGCGATTTAATTAATGATGATCCAGATGGATTTTTTCTATCATCTGAAATGATTGGCCACTTTTCGCAGCCCTGGGAAATTTACTTTGAGGAGATCGCCTGATGCAGTCTGTGTCACCGCTTTATTTTGAGTCACTCTATCAACGCCAGCCCGATCCCTGGAACTACGAAACTAGCCCCTACGAGCTGCAGAAATATGCCGAAACAGTTGCTGCTCTGCCGCGCAGCAGCTACCAGTCTGGACTAGAAATTGGCGGCTCAATTGGCGTTCTCACTGAAAAACTAGCGCCGCACTGCCAGACTCTGCTTTCGCTAGACGTTTCACCAACTGCGCAGTCTAGAGCCAAGCAGCGCTGCCTGCATTTGCCCCATGTCCAGTTTGAGATTATGCGGATTCCAGATCAGTTCCCAGACCAGAAGTTTGATCTAATTCTGATGTCGGAGGTTGGCTATTACTTCTGTGAAATGGATCTACTCAAAGCGAAACAGCAGATAGTTAATGCCCTGATGCCGGGTGGACATCTGCTGCTATTACATTGGCTGGAGCAAGCCCAAGACTTTCGACTGAGCGGTGAACAGGTACATGAGTGTTTTAGAGTGGAAGCTGATTTAACCTCGCGAGTCAGTCTTCGACATTCGCAGTACTGCTTGGACGTTTTGGAGAAATAGCGCCGCGCAATTAATCAAAGTGAGACAGAAGCAGCTAGAGTCCGAACAGGGGTGCATCCAAGAGATAGGGGAGTACAGAAAATAGTACAGCAGGAACGGAGGCTTCATTCATCTGCTCAGGCTGAGGTTGGACTGGATGAATGGGCCAGTCTGGCAGTTCTGGTTCTGAGACTCCTTTTGTACTATCCTTATGCTTCCCTAACGCCTAGATGCACCCTGATCTGAAGCGTTTGCCTACCAGGTCGATTTCAGCAAGTTCAGGATCCTATGGCCTGAATAGCATGCCGCCATAAAATTATCTGAAAAAAGATAATTCATTCTTAAACAATTTTGCTTTGTGAATTGTCACTCATTGCAGATTGATCCTATAAAATCTCAGCAAAATCTCGGTTATCCAATTTTCGACTCAATCAATTTACTGTGACATTGATCAATCGTTTGCGTGAGTCAAAACATCGTTTGCCTGGACAATTTGAATTTAGATAAGTTATTCCTTGCATAAATACTGAGAGTTGCAACGCTGGTAGTCAAGCTTTCCGTATTTCAACGGTTAACTTCAATCTTGCTTTACTTTTACTCTCCTTTTTTGTGCAGCTCTTAATCTCAAAACATAGACAGGCGAGGGGTTTTGCCCCCTTTGAACTCATGAAAGCGCTGGATATCTTTGTAGATGTAGAGGTAGATATGTAAGTCACTCCACTCTCAGTAAAATTTGAATTTCCTGATGATTATTTCAGCTATAGAATTAGCGTCGAGTAAATTTTATAGATTAAAAATTGACGGAGCTTACGGATTAACTGTGACTGCGATCACTCATCAAAATCCGATTTCAAGCAAGTTCAAATGCCGCTGAGAAAAGCAGCAAATAGTCCAATCAACGGTGAAAATTCTGGCAACCTAACTTGATGTAATCAGGAATTCAAGTTAGCGATTCGGATCGGTTTAGTTTTGTAGAGGGTGTATCGATGTCACGGGATGCATTAGTTGTAGGAGTCAATACCTATCAGTATTTACCCAGTCTAAAAGCGCCAGCTCAAGACGCAGAGGCAATTGCTCGGCAGCTGCATACCTACGGCGAATGTCGGGTTCACCGTCTGCCTGAGGTGATTCAGGCCGGAAAGCCGCAGGTAGGGCAAAAAACTCCGGTGACGCTGCGGGAGCTAGAAACAGCGCTGATCAACCTGTTCAAGCCCAAGGGCAGCAACATTCCCCAGACGGCAATCTTTTATTTTTCGGGGCACGGCATTCAGCGCGACGCGGGGATTCGCGAGGGATATCTGGCGCTAAGTGATTCCAACCCTGACCAAGGCTTTTACGGTCTGTCGCTGTTCTGGTTGCGGCGGCTGCTGCAAGAAAGTCCGGTGCGCCAGCGGGTAATCTGGCTAGACTGCTGCTACAGCGGCGAACTGCTTAACTTTCTAGAGGCCGATCCGGGGGCACAGTCTGGCACTGACCGCCTGTTTATGGCAGCTTCCAGAGAATACGAAACGGCCTACGAATCCCTAAACACCGAATACAGTGTTTTCACGAATGCCCTGCTGAGCGGACTTGACCCAAATCGTCTGGCCTCTGGCGTCGTTTCTAACCATGCGCTAACTGACTGGGTAAACCATAGTCTCAAGGGCGAAATTCAGCAGCCGCTGTTTGAAAGTTCGGGCAGCGAAATTATCCTGACGCGGCAGGGCGCAACGGCCAAGACTCCTGCCCCGGCAGCTCAATCCCAGCAGATTTGTCCCTATCGCGGACTGGAGTTTTTTGATGAGTTGCACGCCGAGTATTTCTTTGGCCGGGAGACGCTGACGGCACAGCTCCTAGACAAACTGATGCAGGATCAGTTTGTGGCCGTGACTGGTGCTTCGGGCAGCGGCAAGTCTTCGCTGGTGCGGGCGGGGCTGCTGACCCAGCTCCGGCAGGGGCGAAAGGTTGCAGGTAGCGACCAATGGAAAATCCGACTGATCACCCCCACCGAACATCCGCTCAAGAGTCTGGCGGCGGCCTTTATTGATCCTGAGCTGATGGATCTAGAGCGAGCCGAGCAGCTGCGCCGCGCTGAGACTTTTTTGCAGGATGGCGGCGTTGGCCTAGCGCAGTTGGTGAGAGCCAGTCTGCCGACGGGCGCAACCCACCTTTCGCCAGAAGAGCGGCCTCGATTTGTGCTGGTGATTGATCAGTTTGAGGAAGTTTTTACGCTCTCTCAGGGCACGCAGGCGGAGCGAGAGCGGCAGGAATTTTTCGACTGTTTAGTAGGCGCGTTGGATATTGCCCAAGACTGGCTCAGTTTGGTGATTGTGCTACGAGCAGATTTCTTAAACAAATGCTCGTTTTATGAAGGGCTAGCCCAGCAGATTACGCAGCACCAAATTACGGTTTCACCGCTGAAATACGAGCAGATTAAGGCGACAATTGTGCGGCCTGCTCAAAAGGTAGGACTAGTCTGTGAGCCAAATCTGGTCTACACGATGATGACGGACGTGATTGGCGCACCGGGCGAGTTGCCGCTGCTGCAATATACGCTGCTGGAGCTGTGGCAGCGTCGTCGCATCGGGTCTGAGGGCGGCGTGGCGCGGCTGACGCTAGATGCCTATCAGGAGCTGGGCGGCGTGCGAGGGACGTTGCAGAAGCGTGCTACGGCGATGTTTCAGAGTTTGAACCCTGAAGAGCAGGGCGTAGCCAAGCGCATTTTCCTGGCGCTGACTCAGCTCGGCGAAGGCACGGAAGACACCCGCCGCCGCGTCATGAAATCGGAGCTGGTTAGTCCGGCCTTCCCGATAGCGCTGGTGGATCAGGTGCTCGAAAAGCTGGTGGCAGCCAAGCTGGTGATTATCAGTCAGGGCAACCCGATTGAAGCATCTTGTGAGGCATCCTGTGAGGCATCTTGTGAGGCCGCTCAGTCGGCTGTTCAGACTACGGCTCAAACCAGCGGCCTCAGGTTGCGTTCCGGCTCTAGCCTCAATCTGGCTCAGGCCAATAGTTCAACCAAATATTTCTCGCAAGAAATCGTTGACGTGACGCATGAGGCGCTGATTCGTAACTGGTCGCTGCTGCGAAGCTGGCTGGATGCAGGACGGGAGATGTTACGACGACAGCGGCGGATTGAGCAGGCCGCGCAAGAGTGGGATCAGGTGGGGCAGCCGACGCAGGGTGACTATTTACTCAGCGGCCTGAAGCTACGAGATGCTGAAGATTTTATGAAGCTGCATCCCCAAGAGCTATCTGCTTTGGCCGAGCAGTATCTCAGCGTTAGTATCATGGAATGTCGGCGGGCACGACGGCAGTCGCGTCGTTCGCAGGTGGCTGTGCCTGCGGCTTTGGCCGCGACGCTGCTGCTAGTTGTGAACCAATATACTGGGGCAATCCGGGCGCAGGACGAAAAAGAAGATCAGCTGCAAAAGGCTACGGCGCACGAACGCACGGCGCTGGCGCAAGCTGTGCTGCAAGATCAAGATGCTGACCCGATGACGGCTCTGCTGCTGAGCCGTTTGGCAAGTCAGGGTAACGCTGGCTACGAAACGCAGTCGAGGCTGAGAACCGCCTTGCAAAACCTGCGCTTGCAGCTAGAGCTAGAGAGCGAGCAGGGCACAGTCCGACAGATTGCCTTTAGCCCGGATCAACAGCGGTTTGCGACAGCGGGCGCAGATGGCACAATTCGGCTCTGGAGGTTTGATGTCGGGACGATTTACAACACGCAGCCTCAGACGCAGCGCATTTTGAACTGGAATGCAGAGTCAGCTGGTCAATCTACTGCTATCCGCGCGGTTGCCTTTAGTCCAGACGGCCAACAGCTTGCGGCAATTGCTGAAGGCTCACCCACGATCAAAATCTGGTCGGTTGAGTCGGGTACGGTCATGCAGCAGTTGACCGATACGGCTCCTGTGAAACAAATTAGCTTTAGCGCTATTGGAGCTTGGACAACGCTGAATCAGGCAGGTGAGCTTTCGCTCTGGCGAGATGGTGTTCATACGAAGCTGCCTCACAAACATCTGGTTAACTTTCAGCTGAGTGCTGATGGTCAGTCACTGCTGAGCGCTGGTGCAGACGGCACGGCTCAGCTTTGGCAGCTTACTGTTGAGCATCAGGTGTCGGGTCTGCTGAAGCCAACTTTAGTCAGAACCTTCACGCATCCTGATATTGTCTATCAGGCTCATTTCAGTGCGAACGAACAGGAAATCTCGACGCTCTCTAAAGATGGCCAGCTCAGGCAGTGGAATCGCCAAACTGGACAGCTCTTGCGCTCAATGCCAGAGCGCGTCAATCCGGCGGCTCTGCCCCAGACAAAAGCTGCGGCGATCGCATTGCCATCATTTCAGCAACTTGAATTTAGCCCTGACTCACAAAAGCTAGCTGCCGTAGATGCTGAAGGGCAGGTCTGGCTTTGGAATTCGCAGACAATGCAGGAACCGCTCAAGCTCGCGGGTAAGGCGATGCAGCCTGATTCAGATCAACCCGAACTGCTGCAATTTAGCCCAAATGGTCAAATGCTCGTGACGACTGCCGCCGATCCGCAGAATGCCTATTTGTGGGACAGCCGCACGGGTGAGCAGTTGGCCAAACTGTCTGGAGGGCAAGACATGACCGCCGTGCAGTTCACGCCAGACGGTACCTATATTCTGACTGCCGACTCAGCGGGTCATATTCGGATCTGGAGTGCGGAATCTGGCGGCGAGCTACCGGCCTTGCAGCTGGCAGACGCAACCGAATGGGCGGCATTCTTGCCAGGTGGTATAGCTCAAGGCAGCGCAGCGCAAACCGCGTTAGTTTCGCAGCTTACTCAGTCTACGCCCAATCAAGCCGTAACCCAAATGGTGGCCATCACAGCCAACGGTCAGCTGCGTCAGTGGCAAATCCTGAGCGACCCACTACCCGCCAAGCCAAGTAATCCGGCGCTGCACTTGGCAGCAATTCAGCCTCAGACCACAGCTGCCAAGCTGCGAGCTAAACTGCTGGCGTTCTGGCCGGGTGCAAGTCATCCAGGTCAAGCTGCGGCCTCTGGGTTTAGGGAACTGCCGCAGACGGTGCTGCATCCGTTTGCTCAAGCAGCCGGATTAAAAACAGCCGGATTAAAAATAGCCGGACTGGCGGGCGTTGAGAAGTCGGGCTTTCCGGTTGACCCGACGGCACAGACGGCCTTTGCGCTAAGCACCGATAGCTCGCTGCTAGCAAGCGCCAATCTCAACGGCCAGGTTTCGGTATATCAAACTGCAGCCGAGCAGCCGCCTCGACTGCTCTATCGTATTGAAAACTGGCAGGTCTCAGCTCAGAAAACCGCATCCAGTCAAGTCTTGTCGTCGGCATCGCTTGCTCAAGCGCACAATCCGCCGACCGCGATTCGCCACCTCGCCTTTAGCCCGAACGGTCAGCAGCTTTTGGGTGTGGCGGATGATCTGACGATTCGCACTTGGGATGCGCGGTCTGGGAAGGCGCTAGCTATTTTGCAAGGCCACAGCGCCACAGTTCGGCAGGCGCAGTACAGCGTGGACGGGCAGCGGATTGTCAGCGCTAGCTGGGATAAAACGGCTCGGATCTGGAACGCCAGCACCGGGCAGGAAGAAACCTCGCTTCAGCAGGCCGATGCCGTCAGCAGCGCTGAGTTTAGCCCTGATGGGCAGCGAGTTGTCACTGCAAGCTGGGATGGCAGCGCCAAAGTCTGGCAGGTCAATACAGGTGAAGTGAAGCTATCACTGGATCAGCATCAGAAGTCTGTACTAGACACCGAATTTAGCCCTGACGGCAAGCTAATTGTTACAGCGAGCGCCGACGGGACTGCGCGCCTCTGGGATGCCACATCGGGAGAAGTACAGGCGGTCTTGAAGCCCACTAATCGGAACGGTCAGCCCGCAACAGTTGTGAAAGCTTTCTTCAGCCCCGACGGTCAGTATGTCGCCACGCTAGATCAAGATGGCCGAGTCAACCTTTGGGCGGCAACCTGGGATATGCTGCTGCATCTGGCGCAAGAACGTAGCCTGCGCCAGCTCACCCCCGCAGAATGCAGCCGCTACTTACGACTCTCGGCAGATCAGTGCCCTAATCTGCCGCGCTAGATTAACCGAGCCGCTATTTCCAGGCTTGGGGCTGCTGAAACCGATAGATATCTCGAATCACCTGCGTCCAACCGTCAGCCAGCGAAGCCAAAATTTGATTGCCCTTAGCGGCAGTCGCTACGGTCGGATCACCCAACACGCCGCTGCGGCTGAGGTCGCGGGTTGTCCAGGCGAAGGGTAGCTTGCCTTCCAGGCTCAGCAGAGTGTCCTCCGGCAGTAACGGATATTCGCAGACGGCAGAGTCTAGCTTGACTTGATCTGGCAAAATCGATAGCAGCAGGCTGGTTTCAGCATCGCCAGCGTGAATGCCAAACTCTAGCTCTTTGGCGGCCAATAGCTCCGCAGCAATATTGGGGACCTGCCAGACAAACAGCGGAAACACCATCAGATCAAGCTGCTGATGCAGATCTCTAGCTACGATTTCCAGCACCTGCGGCTGACCGCCATGACCGTTCACAAACGCCAGTTTGCGAAAACCCGCACGATGCAAACTCTGCCCAACTTCCAGCAGAAGCGCTATCAGGGTTTCGGCGCTGAGGGTAATGGTTCCGGGAAAATGCCAGTGCTCATTTGACTTACCGTAGTAGAGCGGCGGCAGCGCATAGGCCGGAACTTCCGGTTCGAGCTGCGTCAGAGCTTTACCCAAAACTGCCGTGCTAATCGCCGCATCGACAATCAGCGGCAGATGTGGTCCATGCTGCTCAATTGCGCCAATCGGCTGCAACATTACCGTATTCTCCTTGTCGGGCATCTGATCAATTTCTGTCCAGGTGAGATAAGGAAAGAACCGATGGGGCGGAATAAAGCTATGCATGGAATTGCCTGTAAGACCTGTCTGGATTGTATCGCTCTGTTCTCTAGAGAGCGTGCTTGTAGCGAGCGTGACCTATGTCAAAAAGCGGTCAGAAATAAAAGCCATGAAAAAGATTAGGCCACCGTTGAGGCAACCTAACCTTATGGTGATGAGAACTCAAACTACACTCAAACTGCTAGGACTTGCGAGCAGTTTGCCATAGCGCTTTGGCAGTCTGCTTTAGCTTGGTTTCTTTTTGAGCAATCGTTGCACCAGCCTTACCCATCTTGGTCTCTAGCTCTGCCTGCTTCTGGTTAACCCAGCCTGCCCCGTTTTCGCTGACGTTGGCTCTAGCTTCGCCATACCAGACTTGGGCTTTCCCCATATCTTGATTAAATTCTTGCTTGAATGAGCTATAGCGTTCACCATAGCGAGAGGAAATCTTACCATCCAGTGATTCCAGCATGGCATTCAGCTTGTTCACGTAAGGCTGTACCGCAGCTTGCGTTTTGTCATCTTTTACAAAAGCGGCAATCCGATCGATCGCGGCATTAATTGAGTCAATCAAACGCTGCACGGCGACAGGTTCTGCGGATGATGCACTTACAGACTGACTGGACTGACTAGACTCGCTGGATTCAACGCTGGCAACTTCAGACTGCACGGCCTCCGAAAGCACAGCCTCTGAGACTACAGCCTCTAAGACTGTTTCGGCGATCTGCTCATCGGTGAGAGCGGCAGTTTCAACAGTGTTCGCAGCCGAGTCGTTAGAAATATCTGCGGGCGTGACCACTATGTTGGCGACTTCATCATCGCTATCGATTTTGACTTCAACTGGCTTCGCTTCGACGGGGGCAGCAGGCGGCCTAGTCTTCAGCGTTTCAACCACGCTAGATTCTTTAGCAATCGATCGCATTTCGCTGCCGCCTGCTTTGAGTTCACTCATTGTTTCTGACAATGCATCTTGCAGAATCTTGCTAATGCGCTCTAGCCGCTGACCGCCTGCGGCCTTAACTTTATGGAAATCAGTGGAAATTTGCTGTTTTACTGGATTATTCATCATGGTCTCTCCTACGCTTTCATATTTCTCGTCAGAATCCCTTAGCCTAGAACGGTTGTGTCAACTGTTTGAGCTGAAGCAGTTACAGTCTCGCCTTTGCCAGCGTTACGGCGCTCAATCAAAAACTGCGAGAGTTCGCTGGCCAGCAATGTGATCACCATACCGTCATCTAACCAGCCCAGTACTGGCATAAAGTCAGGAGCAAAATCAAGGGGACTGACTAGATACAGCAGAGAGCCAACAATCAGTGCCCAGCGGTATTTAGGATTGCGAATATTGTTGCGAACGAACTGCTGAATCAATTTGCTAACGAGTTTCATGTGGCTACTGCGCTCTACATATTCATAGTCGCAGATTGTTTTGAGCCTGTCTGGTGTTGAAAACCCATTGTTTTGGAGTGTTAGTCCCATCCTGCTTTTGGGGGATGGCTAATGAGATAGGATGACCAGTGAGAGGGGATGACCAGTGAGATAGGATCGAGGGGCAATAGATTGGGCGATCCATCTTGACCAACGATATGAGCTTCACGCAAATCTGGGCTGTGCTGCTAATTTTCTTGCTCTGTCCCCTGCTAGGCGGACTGCCGTTGATTCACTGGCTGGCACTAACGGTACTTGGCAAAGATCTCAAGCGGCTCGGAACAGGCAACATCAGCGTTTCGGCGGCGTTTTATCACGGCGGTAAAAACTTTGGCATTTTGGCAGTGCTGTCAGAAGCAGCTAAGGGGATTGCTGCGGTGCTGCTAGCGCGCGCTTTCTTTCCGGCGGGATCGACCTGGGAAATCGTTGCGCTGCTGGGTCTGGTGATGGGGCGCTACTGGTTTGCCAAAGGCGCAGGCACAACCAACGTCGTCTGGGGCTACATCCTGCATGATCCAATCACGGCCATGCTGACGGCGATCATTGGCGGCATTGGGTTTACGCTACTGCGCGAACGGCAGGCTGGGCGGCTGGGCGTGCTGGTGCTGCTGCCGCTGCTGACGGCCTTTCGGCATCCTCAGTCTGGGCAGCTGATTGCGGCGAACCTGCTGCTGAGTCTGCTGATAGGCTGGATCTATACTAAAATTCCTGACGATCTCGATTTACCAACCAGCACCGTTCAATCTAGCTCGCGTCAGATGTTTAAGTTTTTCCGCAGCGACCGCGCCCTGCGTTCGTTAGATCAGCCGCTACAAGCCGACAAAGTTGGCGGCAAGGCAGCAGCCCTCTCGCAGCTCAAGCGTCAGGGCTATCCGGTGCCGATGGGCTGGGTGCTGGCACCGGGCGACGATCCCGCACCGTTAATTGCAGCGCTCAACCCTTCTGTCGAGCAGCCGCTAGCGGTCAGATCCTCAGCCTTGGGCGAAGACTCTCAGACAGCCTCAGCCGCCGGACAGTATGCGTCGCGGCTCAACGTCACCAGCTGTGCAGCGCTGGCAGCAGCAATTTTGCAGGTGCAAGACTCCTATGGCGCGGCCAATGCAGTGCGCTACCGCCAAGACCGGGCTGAGGCTTCGCAGGGCATGGCGGTGCTGGTGCAGCTCCAGATTCCCGGCGTTTTTTCGGGCGTTGCCTTCAGCCGCGATCCGATAGCGCGACAGGGCGATGCGGTACTGGTTGAGGCGCTGCCTGGTATAGCGCAGGTGGTTTCGGGGCAGGCTACACCCGCGCAGTATCGCGTTTGGGTGACAGCGGCTGACCTGGAGTCAGGGCTTCCAGATAATACGTGGGTTGAAGAGAGCAATCAGGGCAGCAGCAGTTTGCCACAGGCTCTAATTCAGCAGGTGGCCGCGCTCGCCCGACGGGTTGAAACCGAGCTGCACGGCGTTCCGCAAGATATTGAGTGGAGCTATGACGGCAGCCAGATTTGGCTGTTGCAGGCACGTCCGATTACAACGCTGCTGCCCATCTGGACGCGCAAAATTGCGGCAGAGGTGATTCCGGGCTATATCCATCCGCTCACTTGGTCAATCAATCAGCCGCTGACCTGCGGGGTATGGGGCGAAATTTTTACGCAGGTGTTGGGGCGGCGAGCCGAGGGGCTGGAGTTTGCCAAAACCGCGACGCTCCATCGCTCAGCAGCTTACTTCAACGCCTCGTTGCTGGGCGAGATTTTTCGGCGGATGGGGCTGCCTGCCGAGAGCCTAGAGTTTCTGACGCTGGGCGCGAAATTCAGCAAGCCGCCGCTGCAATCTACTCTCCGCAATCTGCCGGGACTGCTGCGGCTGTTCGGCTCAGAGCTGGGTTTAGAGAGAGCCTTTGAGCAAGACAGTCAGCAATATTTTCAGCCCGGATTTGAGGCGCTAGCTGAGCCGCTTCTCTCTAGCCTGTCGCCCGCAGCGCTGCTCAGCCGTATTCAGCAAATTCTGGCCCTGCTGAAACGCGCAACCTATTACAGCATCATGGCTCCGCTGAGTGCAGCACTGCGTCAGGGAATTTGGCGGGCTGATGGCCTTGACTACAGCCAGATGCCCGAAGTGGCAGCGGTGCGGGCAATTCGGGATCTGGCTGAGCAGGCACGTCCATTCGTCGAGCCATTCGTCGAGGCTGATGGCGACCGAGATCCGTTTGCGCAGCTTGCCACGAGTCCTGCGGGGCAAGCCATTCTGCGTGATTTTCAGCAGTTCCTGAAGCGCTATGGCTACCTCAGCGAAGTTGGAACGGATATTGCAATCCCTACTTGGAGAGAAGATCCGCGTCCGGTGCAGGCGCTGTTTCGCCAGTTTTTGCAGCAGCCCGACGCGATGACGGAAGCGGCCACCGATCTGTCATCCCCAAAACCGTCCCAGAAATCATCGCCTGCCCAGCGGCGGCTGAACCTCAAAGGTCGCGTGACCGCCTGCTATAGTCAGCTACTCGCCGAGCTGCGCTGGAGCTTTCTGGCGCTGGAGCAAATCTGGTTGGAGAGCGGGCGCTTAGAGCAAGCAGGCGATCTGTTTTTTCTCACCTTTGCTGAAGTGGAAGCTCTGGCTACCGACAGTGCAGGTCTGGATCTCACATCTGATCTATCGCAGCGAATTGCCCAACGCCGCCACCAGCTAGAGCAAGACCGCCAGCACAGCCCGCCCCTGCTGGTCTATGGCACTGCGCCGCTGCCGACTGAGCAGGCTGTAGCACCGCTGCGTACAGAGCAACGCCTCGACCAACAGCTTCAGGGAATTGCCGCCAGTCCGGGACAGGTGCAGGGGCGCGTCCGAGTGCTGCATAGTTTCCAAGATTTACCCGATCTCTCTGATATCAACCGCAGCACGATTCTGGTTGTGCCCTACACCGACTCCGGCTGGGCAGTGCTGCTGGCGAGAGTCGGCGGGCTGATTGCCGAAGTGGGCGGGCAGCTCTCGCATGGGGCAATTGTGGCTCGTGAGTATGGCATTCCGGCAGTCACCAACGTTGCAAGCGCCACGCAGCGCTTGCGGGACGGCGAACAGGTGTGGCTAGACGGCACGACCGGGCGAATTGAGCGAGTCGTACCAGCCGAAGATCAATGAGAAGATTAGCTAGAAAAGCTGTGAAGCAGTTTGACAAAACCTTGCTGCCTCAGCATAATAGAGACTGCGCTAATTAAGGGATCGTAGTTCAATTGGTTAGAGCACCGCCCTGTCACGGCGGAAGTTGCGGGTTCGAGCCCCGTCGATCCCGTTCAGATGAAGCCTTCGGTTCTTGCAGCGACGCAAAAACTGAGGGCTTTTTAAATGGCACCTGAAGTTCAAGACTAGAAATCTGCCCCAGAACAGGGAAAGCGACTCGGAACCTATAGGAGAATGTATAGGGCAAGACTGCCTGCAACTCGTGCTTTTTGGGAGGATCGCTGCTATGGCAGAGTATGATGCCTGCAAGCTGCCGATTACCTGTCTTGCCTCGATTGCCGCTCTCCTACAGTTTCGCCATTTGGATGTTTCCCTATGCTTCGGAAAAATGCCGCTTTTTTCCTGGGGCTGTTGCTCTGCCTGCTGCTGCCAACTGAGCTGCTGCCCATAGCTGCTGCCGCAGCGGATACTGTCCGCACAGAGCTTGCCCCTGCCCAGCTTGCTCCAAATTCGGCCCCAAGTTCGGCCCCAAGTTCGGCCTCAAGTTTGGCCTCAAGTTCAGCAGCAGAGCGCGAAAAGCTGCGAATTGACGGTTCCGCCAGCATGACGGCAATTAACCAAATGCTGAAGCAGCGCTATGAGAAGCAGTTTCCGACAGTTGATCTAACCATCCAGACCAGCGGCGTAGAGCCTGCCCTGAAAGCTTTGCTCAACGGCGAGATTGACTTGGCGGCAGTGGGGCGATCGCTGACGGCGGCAGAGAAAGCGCAGGGGCTCAGGGAAATACCGCTGAGCCGCGATCAGATTGCGATTGTGGTGGGACAGGCCAATCCGTTTGCAGGCAGCCTGACGCTAGAGCAGCTCGGCCAGATTTTTCGGGGTGAAATTACCGACTGGGCAGAAGTGGGTGGAGCCGCAGCTCCAATTCGGTTGATTGACCGCCCAGCGGATAGCGATACCCGACTCGCGCTTCAGCAATATCGCGGCTTTGGCGATGCATTTACAGCTCAGAACGTGATCCAGCTAGAGACAGACGATACGGCAGCCATGCTAGACAAGCTGGGGGAGGACGGCATCGGCTATGCAATCGCCAGCCAGCTGGCTGGCCAGGATAAAGCCAAGCCCGTCAGGCTGACAATTACGCAGACCGTGCTGCCCCAAGACGCGCTCTATCCCTACGCTCAGCCGCGCGGCTATGCCTACCGAGAGCTGGATAATGCTGCCCAGGCGTTTTTGGGCTTTGCCACCACCAAACCGGGGCAGGCGGCAGTGGCAGCAGCCAAGCTGGAAGAGGCCAAAGCGATTGCTGCCGGGGAGCTGATTGTGCTGAAGCCGCAGCCAGAGGTGATGCCGATTAGCCAAGCTCCTGAAGTCTCGACACCCAGCGCGCCGAGTGAGCCAGAAAGTCGTTCATTCTGGTGGCTATTACTGCTGCTAGGCTTCCCGCTGGTTTGGCTCCTGCGTCGCGTCCGTCGGTCGCCCGTGCCCAAGGTTCCCGCTGCTGAGATTCCCACTGCTCCGGTAAGTCCTGTCCCGACTGAAGCAACTCCTGAAGCAACTCCCGTGGCGCAGGCTACGGCAGAACCTGTATCGACAGTGGTGGCAACGGAAGAGATGGAAGAGGCCGTGATTGTACCAACCGTGGTGTTTCAGCCTGTAGCATCTGAGCCGATAGTATCTGAACCGACTGCAATAGATACTGATCAAGCCAATATCGCAGAGGCTAACACTGGTGAGGCCGAGATGACCTCTGAGCAAATCGAGGCCGATCTGGGGTTGGTCGAAGCCAAAGCGGTTCCGGCAGCTGAGTTAGATAAGCGAGATGAATCAGATCTAGAGCCACTGCAAGTCGTAGCAATTGCTGAAGTCACGGTTGTAGAAACGCCTGTAGAAATTTCTGTAGAGGTTGAGTCACCCGAATCCGAGCCAGCATCCCAGTCGGAATCGCTCAAGCAAGCTTTGGTCAAAGCACTCAGCGAGCAGGGCAAAACGCCCAAAACCGCCACGCTGCTGGATTGCTATAGCAGTCTCTCAGCGCTGATTTGCCGCCATCTGCTAGCGCTTAGCTCCGCTGAGACTGCCCCCGCGCATCAGAAAATTGTGGGCGAAATTGCTGCTGAATATCTGCCAGGGCCGCACCTCGAAAATAGTCTGCTGAATCTGGGGCTGCTGGAAGCGGCGCAAAGCGCAGTCGCAGATCTCGGCTACGACTGGCCAGCCCTGCTCGATCAAGAAGAGGAGCCGGGGCTGGGGAAAGGCGGACTGGGGCGGCTGATGGTCTGCTATCTAGACGCGATGGCAACGCTGGAAGTCCCTGCCATCGGCTACGGCTTACGCTACGAGTACGGCATTTTTGATCAAGAAATCCATGATGGCTGGCAGGTCGAAGTTGTCGATAGCTGGCTGCGCTCCGGCAACCCCTGGGAAATTGAGCGGCCTGATCTCGCCGTAACGGTTGGCTTTGGCGGCAGCAGCATTGCCTACATAGATGAGCAGAATCGCTATCGGCTGCGCTGGCTGCCCGCTGAGCTGGTGCAGGGCATCCCTTACGACAGTCCAATTCCGGGATACCAGCGCGACAAGATTAGCCTAATGCGGCTCTGGCGGGCTGAATCGGGCGATCTGTGCAAGGTGCTCTACCCAGTTGACGTTGAGCTGAAGGGCAAAGCGCTGCGCTTAAAGCAGCAGTTCTTTCTGGCTTCCTGTGCGCTTCAGGATGCGCTGCGGCTGCATTTGGCGGCGAGCTGCACCGCCGAAACCCTGCCCAGCCGCTTTGCGCTTCAGCTCAACGACACCGATCCGAGTCTGGCCGTGGTCGAGCTGATGCGACTGCTGGTGGACGAGCAGGGACTAGATTGGGACAGCGCTTGGCGGGTCACTGAGCAGACTTTTGCCTATAGCAACCACAGCCTGATGCCCGAAACGCTGGACGATCTCTGGTCAGTCAGCCTGTTTGAACAGCTCTTGCCGCGCCACTTAGAGCTGATTTATGAAATTAACGCGCGGCTCTTGGAATCCGTCGCGGCTAAATATCCGAATAATCCTGCCAAACTGAGCCAGATGTCGCTGATTGACGAACGCGGCGAGCGCTACATTCGGCTGAATTTTCTGGCCTGCATTGGCAGTCATGCTGTCAATGGCGTGTCGCCGCTGCATACCGATCTGCTGAAGCAAACCGTGCTGCGCGACTTTTACGAGCTGGCTCCCGAAAAATTTAGCAGCCAGACCAACGGCATCACGCCCCGGCGCTTCTTGCTGCAAACCAATCCGCCGCTAGCTAGCCTGATCAGCAGCAAGCTGGGCGAGGGCTGGATTACCGATCTAAGCCAGCTGAGTGGCCTAGAAGCCTACGCCAGCGATCCGCTGTTCTGCGCTGAATGGCTGCGGGTCAAGCAGGCGGCCAAGCAGTCTTTGGCCGCGCAAATTCTGCGTCAGACGGGCATCGAGATCAACCCCAACTCGCTGTTCGACTTGCAGGCTATGGTGATCCATGAATATAAGCGGCAGCATCTAAATCTGCTGCATATTCTGACGCTCTACCAGCGACTCAAAGCTAACCCGACGCTAGATATCACGCCGCGCAGCTTTATTTTCGCGGGCAAGGCTGCTCCAGACTACTTCACTGCCAAGCTGATCATTCGGCTGATTCATGCGGTCGCCGATCTGGTCAATCCTGACCCCGATCTGCGCGGACGGCTGAAGGTGGTGTTTCTGCCAGATTTCAATATTAAAACCGCGCAGCCGCTCTATCCTGCTGCCGACTTGAGCGAGCATCTGTCGCTGGCGGGCACTGAAGCCGCCGATACTGGCAACCTGATTGCGGTCTTAAACGGAGCGCTGATGCTTGGCACCGCCGACGGCACCAATCTCGAAATCCGCGCGGCGGTGGGAGCCGAGAACTGCTTTGAGTTCGGCCTCAGCTTGGCCGAGGCGCAGCGCCTTCGCGCCACAGGTTATAACCCAATGCTGAGCTATGACGCAAACCCAGAGCTGCATTCAGTACTCGATCTGCTCACCTCTGATTTGCTCTCAAACGGCGACCCAGAATTGTTCAGACCGCTGGTCAATTTGCTGATTTACTACGACCAGTACTTGCTTTTGGCCGACTATGCCGACTATATTGCCACTCAGGAGCAGGTGAGCCAAGCCTACCGGGATACCGAACGCTGGACTCGCATGTCGATCTTGAGCACGGCTCGACTGGGCTTTTGCTCAGCCGAGCGGGCAGTTCGCGGCTACTGTCAGGAAATCTGGCAGATTCCGGTAGAGCCGGCTCAGCTGGAGCCTGTCCAGCCAAAAAAGCACCAGCCAAAAAAGCGGCTGGGCTGAGGGAGGTTCAAATCAGCCCTCAGCTTGATCGAGTTGAGGGCGATCTGCTCAGCCAGCCTGAGGATTTTGCCCAACACCAAGTTGGAGTTTTCAACCATTCACTGAATTCACGTCATCTACCTAACGTAACCAGCGAGGACAACATGGACAGAACAATCAGCGAAATGAAGGTGCACAGCAAGCACAACTGCTATGCGGTCGGTGAAGCGGCAATGAGCTACTTACAAACCGAAGTAGCTGTCTCGACTCGACTCGAAATTGGCACAAACTTGATCAAGATCTCTGGCGGCAGCTTTAACTACAAAAACGACTCCGGCCACAGCGGCGAGCCGTTAGTCATGCTCTGGATCTATGGCGGCAAAGTCACCAATAGAAAAACTGGCGTTCTGGTCAACTCGACCTGGGAATCGCTGAACGGCTATGACGACAGCCTCACCCTGGAAGTCACCGAACCCGCCACGCTCTGCGCCTTCTTTTTTGATACCTACATTGAAGATAACGAGGGCGAAATTCAGCTGACAATTGCCCGAATCTAGCGCTGAGCGGCTTCAGGATTCTGGCTCAGCTGCTTGATCAATCTCGGCATCTCGATCAGTAAGCGGCAGGGTGATCCTGACTGTAGTGCCCACCCCTAACTGACTGCTGACGTGAAGATTGCCGCCTGTAGGAGCGATAATTTGCTGCGCCACAAATAAACCTAGTCCCTGGCCGGGAATGGCGGCAGCGTTGCTGGCTCGATAGAACTGATCACAGATTCGATCTAGTTCGGCTGTGGGAATTCCGATCCCGGCATCGCGGATTTCAATCAGCACCTGCGACGGCACGTAAGTTAGCTGGAGCAAGAGGCTACCTCCCTGCGGCGAATAGCGTAGCGCGTTATCTAAAACTGGCGCGATGACCTGCTGCAAGTCAGCTCCGTTCAGCGGCAACCTCCCAGCCGGACTGCCCCAGCTAGCCACAGCCAGATCATGCCGTTGCTGATCGAGCGGCCATTGCGCAACGAGATCACGGCAAAACTGCGTCAGCTCGGCGGCTGGAAGCGGAGCTGCGTTTGGCAGGATTGGCTCCAAAATTTGCTGAACTGTGTCGGCACTGGCCGCAATCTGTCGCAGAGCGTTTTGCAACGACGGAGCCACTGATGCCGTAACTAATGATGTCAGCGACTCTGCAACGCTCAAGCGACTGAGCGCGTTTTGCAAGGTTTGCAATGCCGCTGGCGTGAGCCAGAGCGACTGCTGCATGAGCTGATTCAGTGCTGCCTGGACTTTAGCATCTAGATCTTGGTGCAGCGTTTCTAGAGCGGTTTCAGCTAAGCTGCACTGCGCGATGCTGCGCTGTAGCTCTGCATTTTGTTGCTCTAGCGCCTGCCGCAGACGGCTAACTTGCAGCTGATTTTCGATCCGCGCCAGCACCTCCGCCACCTGAAATGGCTTCGTGATGTAGTCAACGCAGCCCGCTTCAAAGGCCATCACTTTATCTAGCTCCTCGCTCATGGCGCTGAGAAAAATGATTGGAATGGAGCGCGTGCTGGGATTCGCCTTGAGCCGATCGCAGACCTGATAGCCATCTAGCCCTGGCATTCTAATATCGAGCAAAATCAAGTCGGGGAGAACCAGCTGCGCGGCCTCCAGTCCCAGTTCGCCGCTAATCACCTTGCGGACTGCATAGCCTGCCCGATTCAGCAGATCGGCTAGAAATCGCAGATTGTCAGGCGTGTCGTCAATGATCAATATGGTCTCAGGCGGTTTGGTCTCAGGCGGTTTGGTCTCAGGTGGTTTGGTTTCAAGCGGTTTGGGATTCGTCGGGTTTGGCATCATGGCGAGGCAGGCTGCGTCAGCCGGATCAAATCGCTTAGCTTAAACTCATGCACCAGCTGCTTCACAGTGGCTTTGAGATCGTGACAGTCGGCTGGCAGCGCTTCTAGTAGCTCGAAAATCATTGGTTCGTTGGCGCTACGAGCCGCATGATTGAGCTGCGCGATCCAGTCTGCTGGCATCCTGTCGAGGCCCTGGCCGAGTGACTGCGCTGGTCTACTGGCTGGGTCACGGGTTGGCCTGCTGGCTGTATAGCAATCGTTCAGGTCAAGGTGCTGCGCGATTTTTGCCAAGACGATAGATTCTGAGCAGGGTTTTGCCACAAAATCATCAAATCCTGCCGCCAAAATTTCTTGGCGCGCCTCTTCAAAAGCGGCAGCTGTCAGGGCAATAATCTTGGGCTGCCAGTAGGGCTGCCAGTGGGGCTGCCAATCGCCATCAGGATCTTCGCCAAGGCTAGCCGCTTCAGGACTAGCCGCTTCAGGACTAGCAGATTCAGGACTAACAGATTCAGGACTAGCAGATTGGTGGAGAGCGGCAGGGTTGACTTGGCGCACTGCCTGTTTGATCTGTCGCATAGCTTCGTAGCCATCCATCCCCGGCATTCGCAGATCCATCCAGATTAAGTCAGGCCGAAACTGCATAGCTTGCTCGATAGCCACCTGACCGCTTTGAGCCTGCTGCACCTCAAAACCAGCAGATTTCAACCAATGTGTCATGAGCTTTAAGTTGGTGTCAGTATCGTCAACCACCAGCATCCGGCGGCTCTGCCCTGCTCTTGGCAAACTGCTGACGGCGGGCGGCTCGATCTGCGCTAAACTCGTAGGCTGCAAGGGCAACTCCACCCGAAACAGACTGCCGTGCCCCAACTGGCTGCGGAGCGTCATTTGTCCTCCCATGCGCTGTACAAAACGATGGCTGATCGCCAGCCCCAGCCCAATCCCCTGCTGTAGCTGCTCCCCTGCTGTCGACTGCACGAACATTTCAAAAATTTTTTCCAGATCTTCGGACACAATGCCAACGCCTGTATCCTCAACTTCGATGACGAGCAGGTTAGACTGCGACCCAGATTGCGACTCAGATTGCGACTCAGATTGCACCCGTAGCTCAATGCGTCCCTGCGGCGTAAACTTAATCGCGTTGTCGAGCAAGTTGGTGATAATTTGGCGCAGCTTGTGCCGATCGGCGTGAATAAATTTGGGAACTTCAGAGTCACCTGCCGAGGCAAAGCTATAGCTAAAATCGAGTCCTTTAGCTTGAGCACGAATCCGAAATATACTGATAATCGAATTGAGTAAAGCATGGAGATCAACATTAGCTGGCTCTAGCATCAGCTGTCCAGCCTCGATTTTGGAAAGCCAGAGAATATCGTTGATCAGCTGAAGCAGATATTCGCCGTTGCGGTTGACGATTTCTATTTGGTCGCGCTGCTCCTCGGTTTGGGCATCTCGCGCCATCAGCTGCCCATAGCCCAAGATGGCGTTCAGCGGCGTTCGCAGATCATGGCTAATGTTAGCGAGAAATGCAGTCTTCGCTCGATTCGCCGCTTCAGCCTTCTCTTTGGCCTGCTGTAGCTCTAGCTCGATCTGCTTGCGCTCGGTCACGTCTCGGATCATAATCAGCACTGTATCAGCGCCATAAGGCAGCACGCGCAGCTCTTCATGCTGCATCCGACCGGGGCGCTGGATTGCCTGCTCATAGATCTGCATCTGTCCAGTTGAGAGCGCCTGCTCAATTGCCGCCAGCTTTTGAGCTGCTAGCTCTGGCGGCAGATATTCTGCAATTGATTTGCCGATTAATGAGACATGCGGCGGCGCGAGGTCAAGCTGCGGATTGCGCTTAATCGAATCGAGATGAATTCCTGCCCGACTCACTAGGCTCATCATGTCGGGAATGGTGGAGAGAATGGCAGAGTTGCGCGTTTCACTCTGGCGCAGGGCTTCAGTGCGTTCAGCCACTTGGGCTTCGAGATCGCGCTGAGTCATCCGTCGAGCTGTTGCCCAGCGCCAAACTGGACGCATTGCCCAGAGCGCCCAAATTCCCAGCCCCAGCGCAATCCATACGGTTAGCCCTGGCAGTTCAGACGCAGGGCTGGGCTGTCCTAAATTTGGACTCGCGGGCTGCGAGGAGGCTTGAGTCTGGGCAGAAAGCCAGCGGCTGGAAGATGTCATAACCGGACGAATCAGGACGGGAGTCTAAGATTGGTAGACTAATGCTCAGTCGCGATGCTGAGAACACAGGTTAAGAAACACCATACCGAATTCAGCGGGTTCTAGCCATTGTTCAAGCCGACAGTAGCGCTGCGATCATTCGGTTTGCCTCCGCCTCATAGCTGCCGCCAAACTGATTGAAGTGATTCAAGATGTGGTAAAGGTTGTAGAGCGGCTTACGCTGGTCGTAGCCCGATGAGAGCGGAAAAGCTGCTGCGTAAGCGCGATAAAACTCAGCCGGAAAGCGGCCAAACAGCTCGCTCATCGCCAGATCGACTTCCCGATCGCCAAAATAGGTAGCCGGATCGAAAATAACTGGTTCACCCTGCCCAGTCACCGCCGCGTTGCCCGTCCAGAGGTCGCCATGCACCAGCGACGGCTGCGGTCGATGTCCCGCCAAGATTTCTGGAACCGCCGCCATGAGCTGCTGCTGCTGTGGGAACCGTCCGCCCTGCCGCTGAGCCAGCCTCAGCTGATGCTCAAGGCGCAGCTCCATAAAAAACTTGCACCAGTCGGCGCGCCAGTCGTTAGGCTGTGGCGTAAAGCCGATGGTATTGGGCTGCGACCAGCCGAACCCTCTTGGACTCGTGACGCGATGCAGCGCCGCCAAGTCTCGACCCATCTGCTCCCAGGCTGCGGCATCGGCATAGCCTAGCTCTAGCCATTCCAACACGATGTAAGCCGAGGCTGTGCCAGACTCAGCGGTGCGTCCCCAGCAGATAGGCAGCGGCACCCGGATCGTCTGGCTATCTGCTAGCTCTCGCAGCCCCAAAGCCTCGGCTTCAAACATGGAGAGTCGCTCAGCCTGATTTAGCTTCACGAAATAGGCGCGTTCCTGCCTGTCCACCTGCCCTAAAACAGCATAAGCCCGGTTGACGCTGCCCCCGCCCACCGAGCGCTGATCCTGGATCTCAAAAGAGGTCTGGGTAGCCGCACTGATCGCCGCCGCAATTTGCTCCCACATGAGCTTAAGCAGACTTCAAAATCACGGCCTGATAGGCATCGGGCGAGAGATATTGCTGTACAGCAGCTTGCAGTACCTGCGGGGTCAGCGCCTGAATCTGAGCAGGATAGGTCAGCGCCGGAGTCAGGTCGCCCAGCACCGCCTGATAGTATCCGTAGAGGCTGGCGCGGTCGCTCGGCGTTTCATTGCCGAACACATAGCGATTGGCAACAATGGTGCGAACCCGCTGGAGTTCGGCCTCGCTAATTGCCTCGACCTGAAGCTGGCGAATATGCGTCAAAATTGCCGTCTCGACCGCCTCTAGATTCTCACTGGGCAGCTGCGCCGCTATGTAGAACAGCCCTTGCCGCACGTAGGTCATATTGCTGACCGAGATGCTAGAAACCAGCCCCCGCTCTTCGCGCAGATCGCGCACAAATCGCGCCGTGCGTCCCTGCCCCAAAACAGCGGCCAGCGCATCCAGCGCATAGGTTTGGCTCAGGTCGGCCATGCCGGGAACGCGCCACATCATCACCAGCCGTGCCTGCTGCAAGCTCTCGTCAATATGCACCTGCCGCCTGACCGTGGTGAAGGGGCTTTCGGGTTCGGAAACGAACGCTTCTGGTGGCTTTTGCAGGCTATTGGGCTGCTCGGCGCGCGCTTCGGCCTGCTCAAAGCTCTGGGCAACAATTTCGATCAGCTCCTCGACGGGCAGATTGCCCACCACTGAGGCAGTTGTAGACTGCGGTCGATACCAGGTGCTGTGGAAGTCGCGCATCTGCTGCGGGGAAAGCTGCTCAATGACGCTGGCTGGCCCCAAGACTGGACGGCGATAGGGCAGTCGCTCAAAGGCGGCCTCCATTGAGCGGTAGTAGGTGCGCCGCCGCGCGTTATCTTCAGAGCGCCGGATTTCTTCCAGCACCACCGAGCGTTCGCGCTCAAAGGCTGCGTCGGGAATGGTTGCGTTCCGCAACACTTCCACCTGCAAGGGAGCCAGTTTGGCAAAGTCCTGTGGGGCAGTGGTGATGTAGTAACAGGTATAGTCTTGGCTAGTGGCAGCATTGGTGACTGCGCCCGCCTGCTCAATTTTTTGCTCAAACTCGCCGCTTTGCAGACTGCGGGTGCCCTTAAAAATCATATGCTCCAGAAAATGCGCCATGCCGTTGATTTCGTCGGTTTCAACAGCTGAGCCAACTCCCATCCAGAGGCTGAGGTTGACGGCCTCAACAGGCATCTGTTCGGCAATGATGGTGAGGCCATTGGGCAGACGGCGCAGCGTTGGAGCGTTGATTGACGCAGCGGCATTCACGAGGGTTGAAGTCATGCAGTTTTCGGGTATCCGGTAGTCCTTTACCTATCTTAATCAGTTCAGCCCGGTTCAGCCAAAAAGCCCTGCCGTCTGCTCAATTTGCCACTAATCCATCCAGCCCACGTCGGTTTCTGAGAGCTTGATGCCTTTTTCTGCAGGCTTGGGTTCAGAAGACATCGGCGGCAAGCTGCCTGGCTGCGTCGGATGGTCGAGCACTTTATGTAGCTCTAGCTCATGCAGTTTCGGGCGACCTAGCCCAGGCTTGGCGCTACGGCTCGGAATAATCATCTGCGACTGGCTTGGCTCTAGCTCTGGCTCTGCGGCACGGGGTGATGGCAGCACCGCAGGCGAGGGCAGGATCGGCGGCTGGCTGCGGCTCAAAAAGCTAGCGCCGGGGCGAGCCGGGGCGACGGCTTTGGGCGGATTGGCCTGCGAGAGCTGCAAGATCGTTTGGCGGGCGGTTTCTAGCTCGGCTTTGAGCTGCGTGATCTGCTGACTGGCCTGCTGACTGGCCTGCTGACTGGCCTGCTGACTGGCCGCTTCAGCTTCAGTTTTGAGCTGCGTGAGCTGCTGAATGCGGCTGTCCTGCTCAGCTATTTTGGCTTGCAGGGCAGCAATCTGCTGGTTGAAGCCGGCTTCGGCGGCGCGTGCGATGCTCCGAGCTGCCTCAATATCTTGTTTAAGCTGGAGAATCGTGACTTCTAGCTCAGGTGCTTCTGCTTTGATCTCGGCTTGAGTCGCTAGTTCTGAAGGTTCTGGCGCTGAAGGTTGTGGCGCTAAGGTTTCTGGCGCTAAGGTTTCTGGTACTGGCGTTTCTGGCGTTTCAGCCTCTGTGCCTGCTTCTCGCAATAGATCTGACAGCCGCTTCTTGACCATGACAACCTCCTTTCCTGCTCTTTATCTATCATCGCGGATTTTGAGGCCGATCTTGAAGCAAATCTTAAGCGTTAAGCGATTTAGGTGATTCAGTCAGGTTCAGCGCAACTCAGGCAGCTGCAAGTCCTGCTCAACTTCCGCAGCAGTGCGGCGATAGTCGGCCTGGGCTTCTTTGGCGTTCCGGCCTCGCCATTGCAGAATCGAAACTCGCTCTAGCGCGGCGCGTTCGTGGGCTTTGTAGGCGCGGATAAAGGTTTTGCAAACGGGGATGCCCAGTTTGCTGAGCGCCGTCTGCGCCTCAATCGCATCGCCTTGACTGCGAGGATCAACCCGCGTCAGCAGCACACGATGCGCGACTTGGGTGGGCTTGACCAGGCGCTTAATCGTCTCAATCAGCGCCGAGAGATCCATGGCGGCAGGCGGGCTGGGCAGCAGCAGATAGTCGGTGGCTGGAATCACGGCGCTGAGAGCCTGCGAGTCGAGAGCGGGCGGCAGGTCAACCAGCATAATTGGATAGTCTTTGACCGCTCTGAGCTGGTTGAGCAGCAGCGGGTCAGCTTCCTGGATTAGATCAAAGCCCATATTGGCCTGCCCCGCCCACCAGGTCGCCGAAGCTTGCGGATCGGCATCCACCAGCAAAACTGGCCAGCGCTCAGCCAAAACTGCCGCCAAATTCACCGAGGTCGTGGTTTTGCCCACGCCGCCCTTACCGTTTAGGACTGCAATAATGCGCGGATTGGATGCAGCCATTGCTCCTCTCTATCTGTACTAATCAGCACTCATCAGCCCATCAATCCCTCAGCCTGATTCAAGCCAAAAACTTGCGGATCGCCAGCGCTGTCTCTTGGGGCTTTTCCAGGTGCGGCACATGGCCACAGTCTTCGATCCAGGCGAGCTGGCTGCCCACAATCGCTTGCTGAAACCGCTCCGCATCAGCAGTTCCTAAGATCCGATCAGAGCGCCCCCAGAGAATCAGCGTTTTCGACTGGAGCTGCCCTAACTGCTGCTGAAACGAGCCGTAGCCGCCGCTTTGCGTAAACGAGACGAGCGCCTGTCGCCATCCGGGCTGCTGAAGATGCAGTGCCGCACAACAGAGGGCATCGGGCGAGGCGTAGCTAGGCTCATGATAGGCGTTTAGGCTGATTTTTTGACGCACCTTCAGGTTTCGTAAAAAGGCGGTTGCTAGATAGCCCAGCGGCGACACCAGATATTTGCCCAGTGCTGGCCCTGCCCTGAGTCCAGCACTATCGATCAGCACTAGACGCTGCACCGCCTCTGGATAGCTGAGCGCAAAGTCGATGGCGGTTGCTCCGCCCATGGATGCGCCCACCAGCACAGCGGGTTCTTGGATCAGCGTTTTCCAAGTGCTGTAGAGGTGAGTTTTAATTGCGTTAGGGCTAAAAGACAGGCCAGATGCTAGCCCCACCTGCCGATCGGTAAAGCCAAAGCCGAGCAGATCGACGGCCCAGGTTGCAGACTGCTCGGCCAGCAGCGGCAGCAGGCGACGAAACTCGAACAGCGAACTATCAAACCCATGCAGCAGCAAAATCGGCGGGCTGCCGCTGCCCTGCTGCACAAAGCTGGTGGTAACTGGCGGCTGATCGGGCTGACCAGTCCACAGCACTGCGGCGGACTGGAGCTGCTGAGCGAGAGCAATGGAGGCGGGTTCGGTGAGCTGACTGAGCATCTGACTGGACGGGAGAGCAATCGGAGTCACGCGGCTAATCTGTGGCTAATCTGTGGCTAATCTGTGGCTAATCTTGATCATGCAGCCCAGTATCGCATGAGCATCGCATGAGCCACCTAACCAAACGGCACACTTAACCAAACGGCGCTTCTGGCTCGTCTTGAAAGATCTCGTCATAGTCAAAGCAGAGCGAGTTGGGATGCCGAATGATCGTGAAGCCAAGGCTGGAGGCTGTCTCGGTTGTAAAGGTGGCCATCACCAGCATGACGAGCTTACGCGACGCAACGGCTGGCTTTTGCACAAAGTAGTCGCGTCTGGCAAAAAACAGCTCGGCATCCTTGGGCTGAATGATCCCGTTCAGTCGATGCGCGGCCTGAATCGGCTTGATGTAGGCGTTAATAAACTCTTCCTGGTTGCGCTGCAAGCGATAGAGCTTCTCATGCTGAAACCAGCTCATGCCAAACATCATTTTCAGCAGCTCAAAGCCCAAAATGTAGTTGAACACGCTGTTGCGCTCTTCGGTGTTAAACACTAGCTTCAAGGCAGACTGCAGATACAGATCAGGCTGGCGGCGCAGATCTTGAGCCGAATGGATATAAAACTGCCGAATGTAGCTCCGCAGCACGGACTCATTTAAATCAGCCTCCAGCCGAAATGACTGAAGATACTGGCAGACGCGCTGCCGAGTCTCTTGATCTTCCAGCTTTTTGGCAACCAGACCATCTGCGGTGTATTCGTCTAAAAACTCCGCCTGCATCTCTGGCTTAGCGGCACAGATCATATGGCAAAGCGACAGCACATAGCGCCGATGCTGCCAAGAGAGACTCTCAACCCAGGCTCTAGTGGCAGGGGGCAGCTGCTCTAAAATTCGGTCTACGGAAGCATTCAGCGGCGAGCTGAGCTGGACTGGCTGCGAATGAGGAGAGTCGAGCATGATCGTCGGCGTTGACTCGGTTCCGCAAGTAAACTTATCTCAAAGCTTCCCCAGTTTGCCCCCATTTCTGCAAGCGCTAGCTCTATCAAACGATGAGATCCCTGCGAGATCTTGAAGATCCAGCGAAGATCCAGCTCAGTGAAAAATCAGGCTGAATCTAGCCGAGATCTGCTAATCTCAGATCTATTCTGCCGATCGCTGATTGAGCTTGGCTGAGGCTGTTCTGGTTGAGGCGTGCTGTGAGAGTGCTATGAATCGGTCAATCTTATCTGAAACCCCTAAAGTTGAATCCTACCCGGCTGCCGCTCAGCTTCAGGTTTCGGCAGTTGTGCCGATCTATAACGAGGTAGAAAGCCTGCCAATTTTGGTGGAGACGATTGCCAACACCTTCAAAAACAACGCCATTCCCTACGAAATTATCTGCGTCGATGACGGCTCCACCGACGGCTCCACCGATCTGCTGCGCCAGATGGCTCATCAGCGCTCTGATCTGCGGGCGGTGCTGCTGCGCCGCAACTACGGCCAAACCCCTGCAATGGCTGCCGGATTCAACCATGCTAGAGGTAACGTCATCGTGACGCTAGATGGCGATTTGCAAAACGATCCGGCAGATATCCCACGCCTGATTGCTAAGCTCGATGAAGGCTACGATCTGGTGAGCGGCTGGCGCAAAGACCGTCAAGATGCGGTGGTAACGCGCCTGATCCCGTCGCGGATGGCCAACTGGCTAATCCGCAAAGTCACCGAGGTGCGAATTCACGACTACGGCTGCTCGCTCAAAGCTTACCGGGCTGAGTTGGTGCGGGACATGAACCTTTACGGAGAGCTGCACCGATTTTTGCCCGCGCTGGCTTTCATTGAGGGTGCTCGGATTGCTGAGCTGCCGGTGCGGCATCACGCGCGGCGCTATGGCTACAGCAAATATGGGTTAGGTCGCACCTTCCGAGTGCTGATGGATCTGGCGACAATCTTCTTTATGAAGAAATTCTTGACCCGCCCGATGCATGTGTTTGGCCTATTTGGCTTAGTCTCAATGCTGATTGGCCTGGGGCTGGCTCTCTACCTCTGCTTTCTGAAGCTAGGGCTAGGCATGGCGATTGGCGATCGGCCTTTGCTGAGTCTGGCAGTCGTGTTGTTTTTGACAGGCGTGCAGCTCTTTAGCTTTGGACTATTGGCCGAACTCTCTATGCGAACCTATCACGAATCGCAAAATCGCCCGATCTACCGAGTGCGTGAGGTCGTAGAGTCGGGCGAGGCGGCAGACGCATAGATTCAGAAGATCATTGCTAGGCGGGAATGAGCGCCAGCGTCTTAGGCCGTATCGCCTTATGGAGCTGTACCTGCTGATCGGTCGCTTGGGTGAGAGAAAAAAGTTCCAACCCCCAAATCGAAGCATGTTGCAGCGAAAATTCGCGAGCCGCTGATTCAGGTGCGTCAATCAGCAGATCGCTGACCAGCTCAGCCGTGCCGGGATAGGTAAGTTCAGCAAGATACATAGCTACTGCGAGATTAGAAAGTCGCGATATTGACTGAAGATTTCCGTAACCTACGCTGCTGCTATCGCTTTGACAAGAGGGCTGACACCCCATATTGGCTCCATCTTGGCAGATGACGACAGACCTAAAAATAAAGCCCAAAAATAGGGCAAGATCCAATCCTGCCCTGCCAGTCTTCACATCTCCATCTGGAACGTGCTGAATCCACAAAGCTCAAGTGCTGCCTGTAAAAGTCACCTCTGGGAACTTAGCCTGGGCTTCAGCCATGGGCTGCCGCTTGCCTTCTTCTTGCCAATAGTTGATCACTTCGGTTGCTTTATTCAGCAGCTCTACTCGGTCATTTTCGGCAATCCAGTGCTTGGCTTCTAGCTCGGATTTCAACTGCTCCCAGGCATCATTTCGCGGCCAGAAAAAATAGGACGTGAGCGGACTAGAGCCTTTTCCGACAATTTGATCAACCGCCAGAGCTACGTTTTGATCTAACCAGAGCACTTTCAAAATGAACTTAGACAAAAACACCTCCAATACAGCTGCGCTGTTCTGATTACTCGTACAATCTTCTATATTAATCTACCGCTCTGGCCAACCGCCCAGAAAAGTGGTTTATCAAGTGATCCAAACAGCAATCTGCCAGCGTGACTCAGCCTGCCTGTCCTGCAATTCTAGTCTTTGACATTGACGGCGTAATCCGAGATGTGGGCGGCTCCTATCGGCTGGCGCTAGCTGATACCGTCGAGCAGTTTACCCAGCAGTATCGCCCTTCGTCTGCTGAAATCGACCAGCTCAAAACCGAGGGCTGCTGGAATAACGATTGGGAAGCCTCGCGGGAGCTGATCTATCGCTACTTTGAAGCGCAGGGTCAGCCTCGCCAGTCTGTGGCGCTGGACTATGAGGCGGTCGTGGCATTTTTTCAACGCCGCTATCGTGGCGCTGATCCAACTCACTGGACAGGCTATATCTGCGATGAGCCGCTGCTGATTCAGCCCGACTACCTCGAAGCGCTGACGCAGGCTGGCATCTCCTGGGGTTTTTTCAGCGGGGCGACGCGCGGTTCGGCCAGCTATGTGCTGCAAAAACGTTTGGGTTTGGCGGCTCCGATCCTGATTGCGATGGAAGACGCGCCTGGGAAACCCGATCCGACTGGCCTGCTGCTCACCGTCCAGCAGCTTGAAGCCCGCGATCAGCTACCGCTTGGGCTGCCTGTGATCTATGCCGGAGACACCGTGGCCGATCTGCAAACTGTACAGCGGGCGACAGCTCTGCAACCTGAACGGCGTTGGATTGGAGTCGGGATTCTGCCCCCGCACGCCCAGTCTGCCGCAGACTATGCTGAAACCTATGCTCTGAACCTGAAGCGAGCAGGTGCAGAAACGATCTTAAAGAATATCTCGCAGCTCGACTCTACTTGCGTTTGGCGCTTGCTCACAGAAGCGGCGTAAGCAGCAGTGCAGGCGAATCTCGCGGCTGAATCTGGTTCAATCAAGTTCAATCAAGTTCAATCAATTTGACCTATAAAACTGGCCTGATGAACTGAGCTGATTGCCTAGCCGCGTACCGGGCCTTTGACTTCGCCTGAGTTAGAAACTAGCAGGAGATAGAGCCATTCTAGACCCATCTCGCTGACCCACTGAGGAATAGACTCTGCGTAGACGGAGCGAGTTGCAGGGCTAGGGGTAAAGTAAGCTTTCATTTCGGAAATCCTTTGTTCGGTGTTTCCACTAGCTTACTGATACAACATCAAGGGAGATCTGGGTAAGGCTACCGATTCGATGAAGTTCCGATGAAACTCGCCTTGAGCCACCTCTGAGCCACCTAGCTGAAGCGGCTGTAGGCTGTCGGGCGAGCGGCCATGCGATGTCTGAGGAGCTTACGCAGACGTTCTGCCAAGGCCAGCGGCAGGACAATTCCCCAGCCCAGCGCGCCAATCAGGACAATGATCCAGGACATGCCATGTCGCTTAGAGGTCGAGCCATCTAGCCAGAAAGCAGTAAATAAAACGAGAAAGAAAAGTCCGGCAGTGGCTAGATAGAGTAAAGCAAAGTTCGTTGACATCACTAATTTTCCTTTATCGCTATTTTTGCAGCCAGTGTTTTCACTTTCTGTACCCGAAGTTGTAGTCAGCTTCCTTCAAATCTACACAATGGCAGAGGCATTACCCGGAAAATTTTAAAAACTTGATGAAGCTACTTGAAAGAACAGGCAGTTTTCAGGAATTGGCCTACGCAGATCTGCGAGATATTTGCACAGCTCAGCCCTCGCTGGCGATCCCTGACTGAAACACTTGACCAATCACAGATTCAATCGGCGGCTCGCTAATTGCTAGATCAATCACCTCTAGACGGGCAAGCATTTCGGTAATCCGCTGCGTGATCTGCGCTTGGGGCACTAGAAACCGCACAATCCGTCCCGACAGCTCTTTGACTTCACCATGGGCTTGCAGGCTCGCCAGCGGCAGCTCCTGAGCCAGCTCCAGCCTGATCTCACGGCAGGGCGCGAAGCGCTCTAGCAGACCGTCAAGGCTGCCGTCATAGATCAGCTGCCCCGCGTAGATGACCAGAACTCGCTGACAGAGTGCCGTAATATCTGCCATATAGTGGCTCGTCAAGAGCACGGTGGCTCCGTAGCGCTGATTATAGCTCTGCAAGAAGTCTCGGACGCTGATTTGGGCGTTGACATCTAGCCCTAGCGTCGGTTCATCCAAAAACAGTACCTGGGGGCGGTGGATCAAAGCGGCTAGCAGCTCGGCCTTCATCCGCTCACCCAATGAAAGCTTGCGAACTGGCGAATTCAGCTTGTCGCCCAGGTTCAACATTTCGCTCAATTCGCCCACACGCTGCTTCAGGTCAGCATCTGAAATCCCGTAGACGGCGGCGTTAATTCGCAGCGAGTCAAGCGCTGGTAGATCCCAAATCAACTGCTGCTTTTGCCCCATCACCAGCGTAATCTGACGCAGAAAGCTAGCCGAGCGGCGAAACGGAACCTGTCCAGCCACCCGCAGCTGTCCGCCTGACGGATGAATTAACCCGGTCAGCATTTTCAGCGTCGTGGTCTTGCCCGCGCCATTCGGCCCCAGAAAGCCGACCACCTCGCCAGGCTGAATCTCAAACGACACTGACTGCACCGCCGCCACCGTGCGATAGCGGCGCTTCAGAAAATGCTGCAGCGTTCCGGCCAGTCCCGGCTCTTTGATCGCCACCGGGTAGAGCTTGCTGAGGCCTTGGACAGAAATAATAGAAGACACTATTTCTGCTCTGGGTGGTGAGTGGCAGGCGCATCAGGTCCCATTTGACTGATGACGCGCAGCATCTGATAGAGCCGACCGAAATTGCGCTGGTTAAAATAGAGCGCAATCCGGGGCAGATGTTCGGTTTCGCTGCCCATTTCGGGGGGTAAAGCCGGGGTTTTCTCGATGCGTCCCCGCAGCAAAATATCGCAGAATTCCGAGTTGAGCATCTCAACCTCTAGGTCGCTCAGCTCTGAGTTTAGCCGGATGATCAGCCGACCCTCGACATAGCGACTGGAGTGAAACATCCGGTAGAAGCTAGTAATCGCTTCGCAGGCCAGGTCGATTCGGTCGGTGACCGTATAGAGCTGGAGATCTTCAGCGCTGATCAGTCCCGGTTTTAGCAGATGCTCGCGGATATGGGTTTCCCAGCCTTGCCAGTAGTTGTTTCCGGGCGGATCGATCAGCACCAGCGGCAGGAAGTCGGATTTGCCCGTCTGCATCAGCGTCAGGCATTCAAAAGCTTCGTCCTGCGTACCAAAGCCACCCGGAAACAGCCCCAGCGCGTCGCTTTCGCGCAGAAAGAACAGCTTGCGGGTGAAGAAATACTTGAAGCTAATCAGCTTTGGGTCGCCCGTCATGAACAGATTTGAGCCTTCTTCAAACGGCAGCTGAATCCCCAGCCCAAACGACTGCTCCATGCCCGCGCCTTCGTTACCCGCCTGCATGATGCCAGGGCCGCCGCCCGTGATCACCATAAAGCCTTGCTGAGTGACGGCTTTGGCAAAGTCGCTGGCCATTTGGTATTCGGGGCTGTCTTTGGCGATCCGAGCCGAGCCAAAAATCGCAATCTTGCGAATATGGCGATAGGGATAGAAGGTACGAAACGCCCGCTCCATATCTTGCAGGGAGGCGTTCAAGATTTTCCAGTCGAGTCGGTCGCCTTCAAGTTCAGCCATCCGCACCAGCGTCGTTAACGCCTGCTGAATCAATGCACCATGCTTGAGATTGGGCAACTGACTTAACAACTCGCCGATTTCTGCCTGCAGGGACACTAAAGGAGCGGAAGATAAAGTCATGAATCTTTTGTAATGGGCGGCATTCTATTTTATCGAGATCTGGGCGGCTTTCTGCTGCCATTCAACCTCTGGCTATTCTCCTGCAAGCGAAAACCTCCTGCCAAAACCCTGTAGGTTCAGCAAGAGGTTGCTTAAAGGACGTAGCAGAGCCTAGATGTACTTTTCCAGCGTGGTTGCCAGCGTCGTTTTGGGCACAGCCCCGACTACCATATCGACGCGCTGGCCTTCTTTAAAGATCATCAGCGTCGGGATGCTGCGAATGCCATATTTGCTAGCAATGCCGGGATTGTCGTCGGTGTTGACCTTCACGACTTTTACTTGCTCGGCGTACTGAAGCGCAATCTCATCGACAACCGGAGCCACCATCCGGCAGGGACCACACCAAGGTGCCCAGAAATCCACCAGAACGGGGATCGAGCTTCCAAGCACTTCTTGGTCAAAAGTATCATCTGTAACTGCGGCTGCTGACATGCCTAAATCCCTTAGCCTTCATGATGTGTCAAAGACATACGATAGCGAAAATGCGCGGCTAAGACTAGCGCTTCTAAACAATCAGACATAATTACCAGCTCACAATTGCCAGCTATAGATTCTATATTTAAAAACAGATGCTAAAACTAAGAGCAAGCGATTGCAGGCTAGCTGCAGGTTAAGCACCGAACCCAAAAATAGGAACCGCCTGAACAATAGTCCAGGCGGAGTGTGGTGTGAGGAGTGAACGGAAACATGCGTCTCCGCTACTTTCATTGTAAGCGACAGATCAGGGTTTGTAGAAGCTCTGCCACTACTAGAGTCAGATAAACTTATATAACGTGATATGACAACGTCATATAGTGCAGCCTGAACTAGAACTTACTTCCCCATCCCCAGCTGCTGCGCCTTTTGGTACACCTTGCCTTCGGTCAGCAGCGAGGGAGCGATGATCACCTCAACCTGCTGCATCTCGCGAATATCTTTGGCTCCCAGAGTGCCCATACTGGTCTTGAGTGCCCCCAGCAGGTTATGCGTACCGTCGTCGAGCTGGGCAGGGCCACGTAGGATTTGCTCCAGGCTGCCCGTTGTGCCCACCCGAATCCGCGTGCCTCTCGGCAGTACCGGGCTAGGGGTCGCCATGCCCCAGTGGAAGCCGCGACCAGGAGCTTCCGCCGCCCGCGCAAAGGGCGAGCCAATCATCACGCCGTCTGCCCCGCAAGCAATGCACTTGCAGATATCGCCGCCCGTAATCAGGCCCCCATCTGCAATCACAGGGATATAGCTACCAGTCTCACGGTAGTAGTCGTCACGGGCTGCAGCGCAGTCGGCAACAGCGGTAGCCTGCGGAATCCCTACACCCAGAACCCCGCGCGAGGTGCAGGCGGCTCCGGGGCCAATACCAACCAAGACTGCCGCCGCGCCGGCCTTCATCAAATTCAGCGTCACTTCGTAGCCGACGCAGTTGCCCAGCACAACCGGCATCGGCATCGTCCGGCAAAATTCTGCGAGATCGAGCGGCATGACTGACTCAGGCGAAAGGTGCGCTGTCGAAACCACTGTAGCCTGAATAAAAAACAGGTCGGCTCCCGCCTCAGCTACCGTCTCGCCATATTTGGCGGCTCCAGCAGGCGTAGCGCTGACTGCGGCAATCCCGCCCTGCTGCTTAATTTCCTGGATGCGCCGAGCAATCAGCGCTGGCTGAACGGGCTGGGCGTAGAGCTTTTGCATCAGCGGCACGAAGGCTGTTTTGTCCACCTCGGTAATCTGATCCAGAATCGGCTCAGGGTCTTCATAGCGCGTCTGGATGCCCTCTAGGTTGATCACACCTAGTGCGCCCATTTGCGAGAGCAGCACCGCCATTTTGACATCCATGACACCGTCCATGGCGCTGGCAATGATTGGAATTTCGCGCTCGATGTTGCCAATCTGCCAGCGCGTGTCGGCCAAGCTGGGGTCTAAAGTCCGCTGTCCCGGCACTAGCGCAATTTCGTCAATCCCATAGGCCCGACGAGCGGCCTTGCCTCTGCCAATTTGAATCGTGCCTGTTTGGATATCCACGCTGCTTACCCGTTAAAACTTATTAAGCTAGACTACCAAATCTCACCCCGAAGATGTTTTGCGAACTGAGAAACAGCTTTAAGGATCGTTGCAGAGGCAGTGGGGTCACAACAGCGCTTAAAGACAGTGCTTTAAGACAGCACTTTAAATAAATCAGACAGCACGACGTTGGAATACAAAAAGCCCTCTGGGTCGGTGAGGCGGATTCCCCGACCATCGTCCTGCTCCACCCAGCCCCGCTGACGATGTGGCTCCAGGCAGTCCAAGACCCGCAAAATTGCCGCATTGCCAAACTCGGCTCGCAGCGCTATCAAGCTCAGCCCCTCTGAGAGTCGTAGCCCCAGCATGAGTCGGTCAAGCAGCCGTTCGGCGACGGGCGTAATTGAGCAGTCGATCTGTCCGGTCTGCTGAAATTCCTGTACCCACTGATAGTAGTCGCGGCGTTTGCGGGGGCGCGTGAAGCGCTGATCGTTCCAATAGCTGGCGGCTCCCATGCCAAAGCCATAGTAGCTACGGTTCTCCCAGTAGGTGCGGTTGTGGCGGCATTCAAAACCAGGGCGGGCGTAGTTAGACAGCTCATAGTGCTGATAGCCAGCTTGAGTTAGGGTTTGCTGCGCCTGTCGATACATCGCGGCGGTGGTGGATTCGGTGGGCAGCGGCTGCATTCCGGCCTCATACCAACGGTCAAAGGATGTCCCCGGCTCCACGGTCAGGTCATAGACCGATAGATGCATGGGGGCAAGGCTAATGGCAATGTCGAGCGACTCCTGCCACTGCGCCATCGTCTGGTGCGGCAGTCCCGAAATCAAATCAAGGCTGAAGTTCGTGAGGCCGACCTGGCGAATCATCTCGATGGCAGCATCCACGTCAGAGCGGCTGTGCGTCCGACCACAGGCGCTCAACAGCTCAGTTTGGAACGCCTGCACACCCAGACTGACGCGGTTTACGCCTGCGGCCAGGTAGCCAGACAGCCGCGCTTGATCAAAGCTGTTGGGATCGATCTCGATTGAGATCTCAGCTGCAGCCGCTAGCTCAAAGCGCGACCGCAGCGCCGCCATAATCTGTTCAAACTGCTCCACCGTTAGCAGTGAGGGCGTGCCACCGCCAAAAAATACGGTTTGCAGCGCTGCATCTGCTTGACCCAGAGGAACAGCCTGGATTTCCTGGCAGAGCAGCTCGACATATTCAGCAATTGTGCCAAAGTGATCACCTACCGGAGGCCGATCGCCCACCACCGAGATTGGAAAGTCGCAGTAGAAGCAGCGGCGACGACAAAATGGAATATGCAAATATGCGGCTGTGGGCGCGGCTAGACTAGCCGCGCCCACCTCTGTCGGGACTGTCTCAATTGCAATACTGTTTAGGGCAGCCATAGCGGAATCTGATGGCGCAGGCGGTACGAGTTCAAGTCGAGAGCGATTATAATGAGGCTGAGCTGATCGAGCTGCTGAGTCAGGCTGGATGACGCTATTGTTAAGGCTGTTTCTGTCGCAAGTAGCCCTGTGACGATCTGCTGGACTCCAGCCATTAAGTCCGGCTCGGCACTGATCTGAATCCCCGTCTGGGTCTGAATCCCGATCTGGGATCGCTCCCTACCCCAACTTGGGTTCATATCATGCTGGACATCATCATTGTTTGCTCATTTATCATAGCAGGAGCCGGAATTGGCTTCTATGGCGTAGATCTGCTGCCGCCCGAAACGCTAGATCAAGTCACCAATACTGAAGGGCTAAGTTCCGTTACGGGCGTGTTTGGGGCGATGATCGGGCTAGCGCTAGGGCTAGTGGCGCAGACTGGATACCGCCGCGTTGAGCGTCAGGTGCGCGAAATGCCAGTCGATATGCTGCTAAGCCGCTCAGTGGGGCTAGTGTTGGGGCTGCTAGTTGCCAATCTGCTGCTGGCTCCCATTTTTCTGCTACCCATCCCGCGTGAGTTTGCCTTTATCAAGCCGCTAGCGGCGGTGCTGGGTAGCATCATGTTTGCTTTTTCGGGTGTAACGCTGGCCGATACGCATGGTCGGGCGCTGCTGCGGCTAATTAATCCCAACAGCGTCGAAACAATGTTGATGAGCGAAGGCACACTGAAGCCAATTGCCGCCAAAATCCTGGACACGAGCTGCATCATCGATGGGCGGATTGAAGAGCTGCTGCGGACGGGCTTTTTAGAGGGACAGCTTTTGGTGCCGCAGTTTGTGCTGCAAGAGCTACAGCGCGTTGCCGATGCCTCAAACGACCAGAAGCGGGTGCGCGGTCGTCGGGGACTCGATATCCTGAATCAAATTCAGGATGCTTTTCCAGATCGAATCGCGATTCACCCCGCCGACTACGAAGATATTGCCACCGTAGATGCAAAGCTAGTGCGGCTCGCCCAGGAAATCAATGGGACGCTGCTAACCAACGACTATAACCTCAACAAAGTTGCCAGCCTGCAAAAGGTGATTGTGCTAAACATCAACGACCTAGCGCAGGCGATGCGTCCGGCCTACCTGCCGGGTGACAGCATTGATCTGAAAATTATGAAGCAAGGCAAGGAGCCAGCCCAAGGCGTAGGCTATCTCAATGACGGCACGATGGTGGTCGTCGAGGAAGGCGGCGGACATATCGGCGATGAGCTGGCGGTCGTGGTGACAGGAGCGCTGCAAACTTCGGCAGGTCGCATGATTTTCGCTCGCCCTGAAGCCGAGGCTGTCGTCTGACTCTGAAATTAAAAAGAAATTAATTAAGGAGAAGAGGGGCGCAGCTTCAGCCACCCCCCTAGCCCATTCGGCAACTCTGCTAGCTGGCCAAATATTCGCGAATGTCAGCCCGCCGCTTACGAAGCTTGGTCAGCGCCTCCCGCTCGATTTGCCGGACTCGCTCGCGGCTAATGTTGAGCAAATCGCCAATCTTAGCCAGCGTCAGCGTTTGGCCATCTTCCAAACCGAACCGCAGCGACAGCACTTCCCGCTGCTGAGGCGTTAAATCAGCCATTAGCTGCTCCAGCTCACCCCGCAACGCCGACTGAGCCGCAAAGTCCTCAGGAGACGGGCCAGTATCTTCTAGCAGCTCGCCCAGTTCAGTATCTTGGTTGTCCCCAACGCGCAGATCAAGCGACAGCGGCTGGCGCGCCCGCTCCAAATATTCCCGCACCTGCTTGGGAGTTAGCTCTAGCTCGGCGGCCAGTTCGGCAGCGGTTGCGGCTCGCCCTAGCTGTTGTGCTAGCTGCCGCTGCGCTTTTTTAATTTTGTTTAGCTTCTCGGTGATGTGGATGGGTAGGCGGATGGTGCGCCCTTTTTCAGCGATGGCACGCGTGATAGCCTGCCGAATCCACCAGTAGGCATAGGTCGAGAAACGATAGCCCTTGGTGGGGTCAAACTTTTCTACGCCGCGCTGCATTCCAATTGTGCCTTCCTGGATTAGATCCAGTAGGTCAACGTTGCGCTTAATGTATTTTTTAGCGACAGACACGACCAGACGCAGGTTGGCCTCCACCATTTTCCGCTTGGCGTAGTCTCCTTCGGTAATGGTCTGCTGGAGTTCAGGTAAGCTCAGGTTAGCCTGCTTAGCCCATTCTTCCAAGCTTGGCTCGTAGCCGATTTTCAGCTTTAGCCCTTCTCGCACCTCGTTGAGCGAGGCGAGGCGCTGCACCTGCTTACCAAACAGAATTTCTTGCTCATGCGTTAAGAGCGGGACGCGGCCAATTTCTCTAAGGTAGGCGCGCACCATATCGGCAGAGGTCGAAGTATTCATAGCGCTAGATCCAGAGTGTAGAAGAGAAGTTTAGAACGTTTGTACTGACTTGAGAAGCGTTAAGTGAAGATCTGAACCATCAGAATTCGTTCTTTAAGCTTTCTTTAACCTGTTTTGTAGGGTGAGACTGTAGGGCAAGACTTATGAAACAAGAAACTGAGACGATAAACAGTGAACTAAGCGAGTCAGCAGGATCTCATCAGCAACGTTCAGACCACGCTGATAATGAGACCGCGATCACCCCTGAGGTCTGTGAAGAGAAAATTAGAATCTCTGTCGGATTTTGCCGTAGTTCTCTCAAGATTGTAACATTCCTTTACAGTGATGCTGCTATTGTTTTAAGCCCAATTTGCCGCAGTCGCTCTATGCCTGCCAATTTCAGAATACTGGCTGATACTGATTTGCAAATGCATCCTGAGGAACAAAACGCTAGATTTTCTGCCGAGCTAACCTCTGTCGCTAGGGTGATAAAGTTTTATCTTTTTTAATATTTGCCTAGAGATTGCCTAGATACCTGAGAGTAACTAGAAGGTAAGCAGAAGCTAGATTGCTCAATCCCGACGAAGACCAGCTGCGCGAACAGAGAGCTGCTCAAAACTGCTCTGGTGAATTGTGCTATGCTAAGCGTGACTCGGACTCATGCGGTTGCAACGCCCAAATCTTGTCAGGACCGGAAGGTAGCAGCAAAACGGGATGCTTGTGGCAGGCGTGATATCCGGGTCACTTTGTTTTAAAAGCAGACTTGTTTAAAGGTTTGAAGGCAGGCTTGCTTTGAAGGCAGATTTTGGGTTTAGCAGTGGGTTTAGCAGGCAGTCTGGCCAATTCGCTAATTTTGCTTCTATGCTTGGAGCAGGCGCTTGAGAATCTATGCGCTTGAGAATCTATGCCCAAGGTAGAAACGGGAGAGTGGCCATGCCGGATTTTGGCGATTTAGTCCAAAAAGCTTTTTATCTAGGAGTCGGTGCAGCGTCCTATGCCGCCGAGAAAGCAGGCACAACCTTGAGCGAACTGCGCGTCCAAGCACAGAAGCTAGCCGACGAAATGGTGGCGCGCGGCGAGATGACCGCAGAAGATGCTAAGCGAATGGTCGATGAAATGGTGACGCAGGCTCAAGACCCAACCGCCACACCACCCGCCGCACCGCGCCGCATCGAAATTTTAACTGACGATCAGCCAGAAACTGCCACTACAGATCTGCCCAAAGATTCCCCCACAGAACCGCTGCCGGATCAGCCCATAGCTCCCGGCAGCGCTCCATCTGGCGTTGAGGAGCTGCGTCAGCAGGTTGTCAAGCTGCAAGAGGAGCTTCAGCGGCTAAAGCACTCCTAGTCAAAACCCAGTTGAGCGGGTCTAGATAGCGTTGCAAAACCGCTGCGTAAAGCAATTAGATTTAGTAACCGGATTCATAGAGAGACGCGACAAACCTATGGAAAATTGGCAGCAGGACTGGCTTAAAACGTTTGAGACAATTGCAGACGATATGGGGCAGATGTTTGAGGATCTCGGTCGAGAATTAGTCACGGCGACAGATGCTCTCCTTGATCTCTCCGAGGAAGTCGCAGAAGATGTCGGACAAAGCTTCGTCCAGCTTGACCAAACGCTTGCTCCCAAGCTTGACCTGCTCGACGAGCAGATTACAGAATGGCTCAACCCGGTGTTTCAAACGCTGCTAGGCGTTCAGCTCACCTTTGATCGAGCCGTCGAGCCAATGACCCATACCGTTGAACCCTGGCTTAACCAGCATCCAGTCTGCGTGGGCTGCCGCAACTACCACGGCCAGGAGTACAACGGCACCCCGCTGATCTGCGCCATACATCCCTATGGCGTGATGGAAGGAGCTGAGAGTTGCTCTGACAAAGAGCCAATTGCCTGGGCATTTCCGAACCTCGATCAGCAAAATTAGCTTTGTGTGATTGGCTTTGTGTAATTAGCTTTGTATAGTGCTGCCGCTCAGCCCAGTAAAATGCCTGTACGCGGCGGCAGCGCTAAAAATAAATTGTCTGCTGTCCAAATCACCTGAACCGGATCGCGAGGTTGAGGTGATTTGGAGTCTGCATCAGGTTCTAGCTGAGATTTTGGCTCAAACTGCTGCGTCCGAAACAAAATCTGGCTGGGCTGGGTTCCCAGGCGCGTCCCAACTCCCTCTAGGTCAATTTTGCCAAACTCAGCTGCGGCGTTGACGGCCACAATCAGCACGTCGCCTTCATAGATGCGAGCAAACACATAGGTCTTGTAATTTTCACCCAAAAATCGATACTCCCCGACCCGCAGCGACATTCGCGCTCGTCGCAGCCCAATTAGCTCCTGATGACAGCGCAGAATTTCCAGGTCCCAATCGGCCTCCGCTGGGAAGCTGCGCCGCGAGTCTGGATCAAGCTCTCCCGGCAGGCCCACCTCGTCGCCGTAGTAGATGCTGGGTGCGCCCGGAAACGTGAGCAGCAGCAGCGTGGCCAGCTTGCTCGTTTCTGGCTCATGGGTGATTGAGCGCAGCCGCGCCGTATCGTGACTGGCCAGTAGGTTGAGCTGCGTCAGCTGGATCTCCCAGGGGTGAGCATGGAGCAAGAGCTGCATCTTTTCGCCGTAGCTCAGCGCGTCGATGGCTGGATACGCCTCATAGTCGCGGTCTGCCACCTGCTGTGGGTCAACATGATCTCCGCCCGCAAAGGCAATCGTCGCGCCTGCAAAAACATAGTTGAGTACGCCATCAAATCGGCTGCCGTCTAACCAGGGGCGCTGGTTCGTCCAAACTTCGCCCACCAGATAAGCCTCTGGGTTGATCGCCTTCACCCGCTGCCGCAGCTCTTCCCAAAAGCCCGCCTCCGTAATACAGAACGGCACGTCTAGCCGCCAGCCATCGATGCCGCGCCCAGTCCAATATTCTGCCACCCGCATGATGTACTCTCGCACTGCCGGGTTGGCGTGATTTAGCTCCGGCAAAGCTCGATTGCCAAACCAGCCGCGATAGTTGGCCGGACGGTCGCCGTCGTAAGGTGCAATCGGCCAGCCCTCGATTTTGAACCAGTCGAGCCAGGGCGAGTTTGAGCCATTTTCGACAATATCGTGAAAGCCGAAAAAGCCGCGCCCAGTATGGTTGAATACGCCATCCAGCACCAGCTTCATGCCGCGACCATGCACCGCCTCCAGCAGCCGGAAAAACGCCTCGTCGCCGCCCAAGAGCGGATCAACCTGGTAGTAGTCCTGGGTGTGATAGCGATGGTTGGAGGCTGACTGAAAGATCGGCGTAAAGTAGAGCGCCGTGATGCCCAGATCTTGCAGATAGTCCAGTTTGTCCAACACGCCCCAGAGATTGCCGCCCTTGTATCCCTGCGATGTCGGCGGCAGGTTCCAGGCTTCCAGCGACAGCGGCGCGAGACTGACAGGCGGCTTTAGCTCAGCTTGAGCAAAGCGATCTGGAAAAATCTGATAAAAGATGGCGTGCTTAACCCAGTCCGGCGTATGGATCTGCATAAATCAAAAATTGAGTATGATACCCCACTGCTAAGCTACAGGTCATTCCAACTTCTTGCTGTAGCCCTCTAAACTCATATCACAAGGCTGTTTATCTTGGGGACAGAGATATTCCGATTCTGCATTTGGCTACCTGTCGAGTCAGTCCTGAGCCTGATCTGGGCTGAATCTTAAGCATTTCAGCCCGACTCGAACCAACTCCCAGGCAAACTGCTGCCTCAATTTGCCGCCTAAACGGCCAGAGTTGCCTAAGCTAGTGGTTAGTCTTTTACCCTGAATTTTTCAAAATCGGCTGGATTGGTTCAACTTTGACCTCTTTGAATTAACCAATCTCCCATCATGCATCAAGAAACTGCTCCACTTCTAGACTGCCTGCAAAAGACAGCCAGATCGCCCAGAGCCGCCTTCCACACCCCTGGACATAAGCAAGGGCGAGGTGCCCCGGCAGCGCTGATTGAGCTATTGGGGCATGAGGCGCTCCAGGCTGATCTGCCCGAATTGCCGGAGCTAGATAATCTCTTTGCTCCAGAAGGCGTGATTGGACAGGCGCAGGCTCTAGCCGCAGCCGCCTTTGGCGCTGAGCAAAGTTGGTTTTTAGCCAATGGCTCAACCTGCGGCTTGGAGGCAGCAGTACTCGCCACCTGCAATCCCGGCGAAAAGCTGATTCTGCCCCGCAATGCCCATCAGTCGGTCTGGTCAGCCCTGGTGCTGTCGGGAGCGCTGCCGATCTGGATTGAGCCTGATTTTGATCCGATTTGGGGCATTGCTCACTGCCTGACCGCCGCCAAGCTCCAGGCAGCTTTGAGCGCCCATCCCGATGCCAAAGCAGTGCTGATGGTTTCGCCCACCTATCACGGCATCTGCGGGGATCTGGCTGCAATAGCCGACTTGACCCATCAGTATGGGCTGCCGCTGCTCGTCGATGAAGCGCATGGGGCGCATTTCGCCTTTCACCCGGATTTGCCCGCCTCGGCGCTGAGCCTGAGTGCAGATCTAACCGTGCAGTCGATTCACAAAACGCTCTCTGCCTTGACGCAGGCGGCCATGCTGCATGTGCAGGGCGAGCGGATCGATAGGCTGCGGCTCAGCAGCGCCCTGCGGTTGCTTCAGTCCACTAGCCCCAACTATCTGCTGCTGGCTTCTCTGGATGCGGCGCGGCGGCAGATGGCGCTGGAAGGTGAGGCGTTGCTGGGTGAAACGCTGCACCGCACGGCTGCGGCCAAGCAGCAAATCCGTCAGATTCCGGGGCTGTCGCTGCTAGAACCTGACCACAGCCCTGGATGCAGGACGATTGATCCGCTGCGGCTGACGGTGGGCGTGGATGGCCTCGGCATGACTGGCTTTGCGGCAGATGAGATTCTGCACCAAAAGCTACGGGTGACTGCCGAACTGCCAGCGCTGCATTCGCTGACCTTTATCATCACGCCAGGGAACAAAGCCGATGATTTGCAGCAGCTCGTCGAGGCGCTCCGCAGTCTTGCCGCAGAGAGTCCGGCGACGCTGGCTTCTAGCTCAGCTGACCTGGAGCTACCCCGCTCACCTGTGATGACACCGGTGATGATATCAGCCCCAACGCTGCCTGTCTCCATGCCTGTCTCCGTCCAGCTGCCAATGCTTTCGCCGCGTGACGCTTTCTTTGCCACCGCAACAACGTTGCCGATTGACCAGGTGATTGGCCAGCTCAGCGCCGAGCTGGTTTGCCCTTACCCGCCAGGAATTCCTATCCTGTTTCCAGGTGAGGTGATTACCCAGGAGGCAATTTACAGCCTGCGCCAAATCTTGGCAAACGGCGGCATTCTAGCAGGCTGTGCTGACGCTGATCTCGACAGCCTCAGCGTCATTTCGACCCAGCGCCCTAGCCTCTAGCTCCTGTTAACCCCCTGTTGCTATGCCTTCCCCCCTCTGGCCCTATGTCACCCCTGGTATCCCCGACGCGCTGTTTGAGCGGCTTCCTGGCATTCCGCTTAGCCAGCGCGAGGTGCGGCTACTGCTGATTGCTCAGCTCCGATTGCAGTCGGATTCGGTGCTTTGGGACATTGGGGCGGGCACAGGAACGATTCCGGTGGAGGCGGGGCTGCTCTGTCCGCAAGGCCAAATTGTGGCGATTGAGCGCGACGAAGAGGTGGCTAGCCTGATCCGGCGTAACTGCCTGCGGTTTGGCGTAGAAAACGTCCAGATTCTGGAAGGCGTGGCTCCTGACTGCCTGGAACTGCTCAAAGAGCCACCCGACTGCGTTTGCATTGAAGGTGGACGGTCGCTCAAGGCGATTTTGCAGGCCGTCTGGCAACGCTTGCAGCCGCAAGGCCGCATTGTGGCCACTGCCACCAACTTTGAAACGCTCTACGCCATCTCGGAAGGGCTGGCCGAACTGCAAGCCCGCAACGTTGAGGTGGTGCAGTCTGCGATCAATCGGCTGGAAACGCGCGGCAATCATCAGGTTTTTGCGGCCTCTGACCCGATCTATGTCTTAAGCGGGGAGAAACTAGAATAGCGGCTGAGAGCTGTAGATTGGTGCTAACGTTTGAGTAGCGATGCCCGTCCGACCTGCCCAGTAGGTCGGACGTCGCTTTTGAAATATTTGCTGATTACTGGATTCTGAACTGGTCAGGATTTTTCACCGCCCTATGCCGTTACCGCGCCTTCTCAGTGCAATTGTTGCGATTATCCTAGCCCTCGGCATGATTATTTTGGGCGGCTGGTATTTTACGCTGGGGTTTGGCGTGATTGTCTATCTGGGGCTGCAAGAATATTTCGGTTTGGTGAGGGCAACGGGGATTGCTCCGGCTGCTAAAACCACAATTGCGGTGAGTTTGATCCTGCTGGTGACAGCAAACCTGGCTCCCAATCTAGTGGATGCCGTCATGCCGATAGCTGGGACACTCATCTGCTTCTATCTGCTGTTTCAGCCGAAACTGGCGACGATTGCCGATATTTCTTCTTCAATCTTGGGGCTATTTTACGCAGGCTACCTGCCTAGCTACTGGGTGCGGCTCCGTAACCTAGGCGAGAGCGCCAATCTACCGCTGGGCGGCTACTTTCCTGAGTTTCCGATCACGCTACAAGATCTGCCGCAGGGCTTGGCAATCACGCTACTAGCTTTTCTCTGCATCTGGGCAGCTGATATTGGGGCTTACATATTTGGCAAGCTGTTTGGCCGCACCCGTCTCACCGACATCAGTCCCAAAAAAACCGTCGAGGGCGCAGTGTTTGGCGTGCTGGGCAGTGTTGCGGTCGCCTGCTTTGGCTCGCTGGCGCTGGACTGGCTGGGGGCGCCGTTGAGCGGCATGGCGCTGGGACTGCTGATTGGCATTGCCAGCCTGCTGGGCGATCTCACCGAATCGATGATGAAGCGTGATGCGGGCGTGAAAGATTCTGGGCAGCTGATTCCGGGGCATGGCGGCATCCTAGATCGCACCGACAGCTACGTGTTCATTGCGCCCATCGTCTATTATTTTGTGACGCTGCTGCTGCCGCTGCTGCCGCCCTAGAGTAATCCAACATAGTGCAGGGGGCCCTGACCGCTGACAATTTCAATCAGCAGCGCCAAAAAGCCGATCATGGCAATCCGCCCGTTCCAGATTTCAGCCGAACTAGTCAGCCCCCACTCCCAGCGCTCCTGCGGATACATTTTCACCTGCTTGCTCATCTGAGGCACTTCGTCGAGCTTCAGGCTGGGCGCGTCTATGGCGCTGACTACCATATCGCTCAGTTCTTGAATGAACACCGGGTGCGTATTCAGAGCGGGCACGCGCTGAAAGTTGTGGATTCCTGCCTCCTCGGCAAGTTCGCGGTACTCAATGTCGATTTCTTCTAGCGTCTCGATATGCTCAGAGACAAAGCTGACCGGCACCACCAGCAGGTTTTTTACGCCTTGCTCAGCCAGCTCCAAAATTGCTTCCTCAGTGTAAGGCTTGAGCCACTCCACTGGTCCCACGCGGCTCTGGTAGGCCAGCGTATGCGGGTTGGGACGGTTAAGCCGCTGCATAATTAGCTCAGTGCAGGCCTCGATTTCCTGCTGGTAGGGGTCGCCCGCCTCTTCCACATAGCTGAGCGGCACTCCATGGGCACTGAAGAAGATATGCGCCTCCTCTGGCTGCTCAAACTGGTCGAGCTGCTGCTGGATCAGATCAGCCATTGCCTGCAAGTAGCCAGAACGCTCATACCAGGATGGAATCACCGTGTAGTCGATTTTTTGCAGGCTGGGGTCTTCTTTCCAGAGCGCATCTAATAGCCGGAAGCTGGAGCCGCTGGTGCTGATTGAAAACTGCGGATAGAGCGGCAAGATCACCAGACGGTCGATGGCATCGCGCTTGATGCGGGCGACTGCCTCCTCGGTAAACGGATGCCAGTAGCGCATTCCAATATAGACCTGAGCCTCTTGTCCCCGCGCCCGCAGCGAGGCTTGCAGCGCCTGTCCTTGCTCTTCGGTGATCCGGCGCAGGGGTGAACCGCCGCCAATCAGCTTGTAGTTTTCCTGAGATTTTTTGGCGCGACTGGTTGAAATTAGCCAAGCCAGCGGCTTTTGTAGCCAGGAGAAGGGCAACCTGATGATCTCCGGGTCAGAGAACAGGTTGAACAAAAAAGGGCGAACATCTTCGAGCTGGTCAGGCCCGCCCAAGTTCAATAGCAAAACACCAACACGACCCATAGTCACTACAGTCCCTTGCCCTTCATATTTGTTGCTAATTTTAACAATAAAGCAGCCCTAGTTTGGTGCGAGTTTGATGTTTATCTGAGGCGATCTAGAATTATCTCACTTCTGTCCTACGCCCGTCCTAATTCTGTCCTAGCAGCTGTCCCCTCTCCCCCCAATCCTCCATGCTCAACTCCTCGACCCAGGCTCGCTCTGTCCTAGACGAGCAGCTTGACAAGCTCAACCAGCGGCTTAAGGCAGGTCAGCTCGGCGTGCAGCTCGAACGACGCGGCCAGAAGCTGAATTTACGGGCTACCCTGCCACCGCGACCCGGCAGTCCACGTCTGCGTCCCCATCAGCAGCGGCTTTGTCTCAATCTGCCTGCCACCGCCGCCGGACTCAAGCAGGCCGAGCAGCAGGCCAAAATTATTGCGCTTCAGCTGATGCAGCAGAGCTTTGACTGGCGACAGTATTTACCTTTAGGACATGGCGCACCGCTGCATCAGCTTGATCTCAGTGAAAAGCTAGCGGCATTTCAGACTGAGTTTTTGGCTCCAGCGCCGCACCAGTCGCCGCACCAGTCACCGCATCGGGCCTCGCGCCGCACCACCTGGGAAACCGCCTACGCGCCCTACCTGCGCGAGCTAGTCGAGCTGGCCGAGGCACGTCCAGCCCTCAGCCTCCCCGAAGCGATCTATGCCACCGTGCAGGCTACTCGCCCCCATAGCCGGAGTCGACAGATCTGCTGCACCGCCCTCAGCGCATTTGCTGATTTTTTGCATCTGGATCTGCCCACTCCGCTGAAGGCGCATTGGGGAAGCTACAACAGCAGCCACACCCAGGCGCGTCGCCTGCCCTCAGACAGCGAAATTGTTGCCGTCTATGAGCAAATTTCCAATCCGAGCTGGCGCTTTGTCTATGGTGTAATGGCCACCTATGGCCTGCGGAATCATGAGGTGTTTTTTTGCGACTACAGCCGGCTCAGCGGCTCAGCGGAACCGACAGCGGACTGCGCGATTGAGGTATTACCAACGACAAAGACAGGTAGCCACAGCGTTTGGCCATTTTATCCGGAGTGGATTGAGCAATTTCAGCTACGAGCGGTCTTGCTACCGCCCCTGACCACCGACTTAAGCCAGACGACACTGCGCCGGATTGGGCAGCTCGTGAACGGCCAGTTTCGCCGCTATCAAATTCCGTTCTCTCCCTATGACCTGCGGCACGCCTGGGCGGTTCGCACCATTCACTTTGGCCTGCCCGATACGGTGGCGGCACGCATGATGGGGCATTCGGTCGCGATTCACAATCGCACCTATCACCGCTGGATTACGAACCGCGATCAGCAGCAGGCCGTAACAGCTGCCCATAGCCGCACTCAGATGCAAGCGCCCGCCGCGCCGCGCAATTTATGACGCGCTGCTGAGCTTCAATGCGCGGAATTTATTTGTGCCAAATTCGTGCCAACAGCCAGAAAACCCGGCTAAACCGACTAAATTATGTGTAAATACCAAATCAGGGACGTTTCGTGGCAACAATTTTTAGAACTTGGAGCCAGCAGTATCCGTGGCTTCACAGCAGCATTTCCTGGCTGGCAGCCTTAAATATCGGCGGAGTCGCGAGATTTCGCCGCATCGCCCTAGAGGGACTGGAGATTCAGCCGGAAATGCAGGTGCTCGACCTCTGCTGCGGCAGCGGCCAGACGACCCAGATTTTAGTGATGCAGTCTGCCCACGTAACTGGATTAGATGCCGCAGCCGCAGCGCTAGCTCAAGCTGCCCAGGCCGCGCCAGCCGCCAAATATATTCAGGGCTGGGCGGAGTCCATGCCGTTTGACGACGATCAGTTTGATCTGGTGCATGTTAGCATGGCGCTGCATGAAATGCGGCCTGTACAGCTTTGGCGGGTCTTGCAGGAAGCACATCGGGTCTTAAAGCCCGGAGGAGTCTTGGCCTTCGTCGATTTTCATCTGCCCTCAAACTGGCTCTATCGGCTGAGTCTAGACTTATTTTTAGGACTATTTGAAACTGAAGCAGTCTGGCAGTTTATCAAGACTGACCTGCTGGATCTGCTGGTGCGGGTGGGGTTTCAGCAGGCCGAATGCCGACTCTATGCCAGCGGCAGTCTTCAGGTTGGGCAGGCTCAAAAGGAGAGTCAGAACCGTCTGAATTCAGAATTCAGAGGTCTAAATTCAGAGGCTTGATATGCTTATCAAGGGGAATCCGCTGCCCAAATCATCATCTCAATTCAGGAATATGTCCATCATCTTTTTTGCTAGCCTGCTGCTGCTGCTGGTCTGGTGTACCGATTTCCTCATGCTCTGGCCAATTGAGACGTTGACGACTCTGCATCTGTCCAACTGGCTGAGCTTAACTGCCGCTGTGCTGGTCTTCGCTTGGCTGGCCGCCGAGTGAAGCTGCGAGCCGCTCGACTAGACTATGGGTGTCAGTAGCTTGATCTCTATGGAATCGCAATGAGGGCAACTAGTTTTCACACAACACTCTGCGATCTGCAATTTGATCTGGCGCAGCTTCAGCAGCTTTCAGATCATGATCTAGCGTTTGAGCAAGAGTTGCTGCAACTTTACCTAGATGACTTTCAAGCTCAACTTAAGCGGCTTCAGTCGGCCATCAGAGCTACGGCATGGCTCCAGATTCAGCAGATCGCGCATCACATCAAAGGAGCCAGCGCCAGCGTCGGGGCGATTCTGCCAGCCCAGCTCGCTACAGCTATTGAGCAGCAGGCACAGCAGGTGCAGCGGCAGTTAAGCGGCGATAACATCGGTGACATCGGCGAGATTAGCGCTCTGTATCAGCAGCTCGTGGCGCAGTTTGAGCAAATGCAGCAGCAGATTTGCCCAATGCTAAAACCCAGCGATTAGGCCGGGCACGATTAGGTCGGGTAATGGTCGGTTGGATAATGTTTGACGATGAGCAGACAGTTGCGGTCTGCCTCAACCGCCTCATAGTCCATGACATCCGCTGTCTGTTGGATAATCTTTAGCCCTCTGCCACCTGAATGCTGTTGATTTTCTGGCTCAGGCAGACTGTCAAGCCGATGCTCTAGATCGAACCCGGAGCCACAGTCCCAGATCCGCAGCTCGATAGCCCCGTCTCTCAGCATTACCTCCACTTCGATGGGAGTCTCGACGGGCTTATCGGCATGGGCGTGCCGCACGGCATTAGTGAAGCCTTCGGCTAGAGCCAGCTGACATTGCAGCCAGACCGTTCGCGGAATCTGCGGCTGGTCAAACTGCTCAAACCACTCCAGCACCTGACCAAGCTGGTGAAGATCCGTGTTAGTTTTAATGCGGGTGGTCTGACCGGGGTTCAAGCGAGAGAAGCTCACAGGTTGAGAAGTTTTCCAGCAGGGCAGGCCAGACAGCGGCATCCTGGCCGCTAGGTTTAGAGCGCTACTTAATAGCTAGCTTTAGTTTACTGAGAATCGCCAGAGTATCGCCATTTTCGCCCCACTCGGTTTGCTCAGCGATTGACTCAGAGCGATTGACTCAAAGCGATCAACTCAGGATTCTAGCTACGGTCTGCCATATAAAGATGTCCAAAATTCTGGTAGTTGATGATGACCCTGCTGTTTTGAAGCTAGTTCAGCGGGCGCTCCGCCAGCAGGATCACGAAGTTTGGGTGGCCAGCAACGGCAAGGAAGGACTAGAGAAAGCACAGAGTCTGCATCCTGCTCTAATTATCTGCGACTGGATGATGCCCTACATAGACGGGCTCGAAGTCTGTCGTCGCATCAAGGCCGATCCTCAGCTTTCAACCACTTTTTTTATCTTGCTGACTGCCAAAATTGGCCTCGAAGACCGAATCGAGGGGCTAAACACAGGCGCAGATGATTTCCTCTCCAAGCCCATTGAAATTGCTGAACTGCAAGCTCGAGTGCGAGCTGGACTGAGGCTACATCAGGTCAGCCAAGATCTCCAGACCCAAAAAGCTCTCCTAGAAGCTGAGCTCGCAGAAGCTGCCAGCTACGTCAGCGCGCTCCTGCCGCCGCCGTTGCAGGGCGAGATTACGATTGAGTCGCGGTTTATTCCCTCACGACAGCTCGGCGGCGACTGCTTTGACTACTTCTGGCTGGATCCAGATCAGCTGGTACTCTATCTGCTAGATGTCTCAGGGCACGGTCTAGCGGCAGCGCTCCCCTCGATTTTGGTGCTCAACCTACTACGCTCTCGCTCTCTGCCCAACGTCTGCTTTGACCAGCCCGCTGTCGTGCTAGCTGCCCTCAACGAAGCGTTCCAGATGAGTCACCAAAACGAAAAATACTTCACCATCTGGTACGGCGTTTATCGACCCAGCCAGCGACAGCTCACCTATGCCAGCGCTGGACATCCGCCAGCAGTGCTCCTCGCCTCGACTGGCAGCCACCAGCTGCGAACCGCCGCGCTGCCGGTTGGGATGCTCCCAGAAGCTGACTTTACCAGCGCCCAGTGCATTGTGCCAGAGTCCGGGACGCTTTACATCTACAGCGATGGCATCTATGAGCTAAATCCTTCGGCTCAGACAGCCTGGGGACTAAAAGACTGGCTTCAGCTCTTAACGCAGTCAGATGGCTCGCTGAGTCTAGATCAGCTGTTGCAGCAGGTGCAGACCGCGAATGCCAGCCACAGCTTCAACGATGACGTATCGCTGCTCAAAATTCAGTTTGGCGGTACCTCTAGCGAATTCCTCTAATAGCATCTCTACCGACTGGGGACAATGCCCTTGAGCTGCTGGAAATCGTTCTGATCGCGGAAGATTTCAAACACGCGATCCATGCTGGTCAGCTCAAACAAGATCTTCACCTGCTCGTTGACGGAGCAGATACATAGCTTGCCACCTGCCGCTCTGACCGCCTTCAAAGCCGTAACCAGAGCGCCCAAGCCGGAGCTATCCATAAAGCTGACCTCTTTGAGATCCACCAGAATTGTCTTTGCGCCTTGGTCAATCCCCTGATTGATTCGGTCACGTAGCTCCTGAGTTCGGGTTCCGTCTAAAATTCCGCTAAATTGAATGATTTCAGTGGTCAACATAGTGGATGTAGATAAATGTGCTAGTGGATGAAAATAGGGTAGAGACACCGAATTGCTAGAAAACCGCGCCAAAATCAGGTCTGAGAAAATCAGCTCTGAGGCTAGTTCAGATCGCTGCTTCGGTTGAGGCAGCGCAAAATTAGATTATAGGCAACCCAGTTTGAATTTCCGGTAAACCGATCTTAGAGTTTTCACAGAGTTCAGGCCGGAAAGCGTCTCTGAAAACCCTCTTAGGATTCCCAGCCGCCAGCTGACTCAGGCCAGCGCCGCTAGAAAAAGCCGCTGATTTCCTGTTCGCTGCGGGCTGGCGTTAAAACGCCTGTTGCCACTGGAATGATCAAACGACTCATGGTGCGGCCATCTTCGAGCTGCTCCAGACTCAAATCTCCCCCCATCCGTCGCATCAGCGCCTGACAGACTTCGAGATGTAGACCAGGCGGGCGATCGAGCAGCGAAGGCGCCAGTAGGTCGCCGCTGCGGCCTAGCTCTAGCTGTTCAATTAGCTGGGCTTCAATCACGCCGTTGTCGGTGATCGACATTTCTAGCCAGTTGCTGTCAACTGGCCGACACCAGATATCAAGCCTGCCGCCGATTGGCGACCGCAAGCTAGCGCTAGCCAGGATCTCATGCAACACATATTCAATTTTGGCGATATCGCCGCCCAGGCTGAGGTTGGCTTCGTTATGCACCTGCGCCCAGAGCTGCCGCTGCTTGATCAGTGCGTCCAGCCGCTCTAGCGACCGTTTGAGTAAGCTAGCTAGCGGAATCGTCTCGCTATCAGACTGGAGTTGCCACTGCTCCTGTTTCAGCAAGGGCGTGGTGGCGACCAGCGTATTGCCCAGATGCCGCAGCACCTGCTGATAGCGCATACTTGATAGCGCATCCTTCTGCTGGCTGAGTTCGTTGAGCCGCCGCACGCCCACGCCCAGAATCCGATACAGCTCTTCGAGCCGCCGATGCTTATACCAATTGAGCTGCTCTAGGCCACTGCGCTGTGCCAAAAGCCGCTCGCTCAGCATCAGGTTCCGCCGACACCAGGCTAGCTGATTTGCCAGAATCCCAAAGGCGCTCATCTGGTGCTGCAACCAGACGCGGTCGGCGCGGTCGGCCAGCAGAATAATTCCGGTTGGCTCATGCTCTGGTGCCGTACGCAGCGCGTAGACCAACACCTGCCCAATCTCCGCTCCGCTCAGCCAGCTGCGGGTTTCCGGACTCAGATCGGCCTGCGGTATGGGAATCAGGCTGTCACTTTGCAGCGCGGCTTGCAGCAGCGGATCGCTGAGCGGCACTGTTGTCTCAGCGAGGCCAAACTGCGGCTTGGCAAACAGCGGGGCGGTGATTTGAGCCGTAGCCCGACCGGGCTGCCAGGTGATTAAGCTGGCCAGCGGCACCTGCAACAGCTGGGCTAGATGCAGCACCGCCGATTTTTCCAGGCCGTGAAGCTGCTGCATCTGTTGCATGGTCGTCAGCCCCCACTGCACGGACTGGGAGGTTTTGCGGAGCTGCTCGGTCTGGGTTTGCAGCTGGAACTGATGCAGCAGCAGGCCAATTTGCTGACTCACCACTCGTAGCAAATCGCGCTCGGTGCGGCTCCAGCTGCGAGTCGCCTCATGCCCCACCACAATTAGCCCCTCAATCGGCTTGCCGATAGCACTGTTGCAGACGAGTAGCGACCGCATCTCCAGATCTAGCAAGCCCTGTCGCCAAGCCATCAGCTTCAGATCGCCCTCTAGGTTTTCGATGCCGACTGCCTCGCTGCTGCGCTCTAGCATTTGCCAGTCTACGGGGTTGAGAGTTTCTAACGGCAGCGCAATCGGTCGGCGGCCTTGGGGCTGCTGCTGATAGTAGATTTCAAACTTTTTGAGGTCGCTGTTGTAGAGCAGCACGAGGAAACGTTCGGCGTTAAGGCGACGTAGCACCTGATCGCCGCAGCGCTTAAGCGTGCTCTTCCAGTCGCTGTCACTGTAGATGGCATGGGTGATCTCAGCCGTCAGCTGCTGATCTTGCTTCACCTGCTGGATCGTCTCCTCCATTTCTTCTAGCGGCGCAGTCAGGGCAATCAGCTGAGCCACGCCGCGTAGGTAGTTCTTTTCTTCTTCCAGCCAGATTCGGGCTTCACTTCCCTCTACGGTCAAAAATCCCCTCAGCTCACCCTGGTATGCAATCGGCGCAGCAATCAGCGAACGCGCCTGAATCAGCTGCATCAAGCGTCCCGTCATGTCGCCTTTGAGCGAGCTGCGGGCTTCGCCAACCGCCACCAGCTGATCGGCAGAGAGAGCCTGATAGAATCCGCCCAAGTCCTGAACCGTCAGCTTTTCTTCGCTAGAGTCGGCAGTTCGGTTGCCCAAGCGTCGCCAAAAGTAGCGCTGCTGCGGCTCATACCAGTAGATATTGGTGCGGCTTGGCGCAACAAAACGATGGGTTTCCTCAATGATGGCTTCCAAGCGTTTTTTGAGGCTGGGCAGGCTGCGAATTTTGGTCAGCAGGTTAAATATCGGCTCGTCGGGGCGCTTGGCCTGACGGCGCTGCTGCTCCATTTCAAACTGGTAAAGCGCTTCGGCCAACCCCCCCGAAATCATCGACAGGCGCGCTTTTTCTTCGGTATGGGGCGACGTGCCCCAGAGGGTTGAGCCGAGCAGCAGCACGCCAAAGCAGCGGTCTTTATGACGAATCGGCAGTAGTACCGTGCCCTGGATGCCAAACCGCTGGGCAATGCCGCGCCACTCTCCGGCTCGCGACTCTTCGCGCAGATCGGGCAGTCCCATGGGTCGCTGCTGGATCACGATTTGCTCCATCAGATCGCCGGGATTGAGGCTAATTCGCTGCTTCAAAAAGCCAGTTTCGCCAGTGGGACAGAAGCCGCCTTTACCGGAGAGCCGATGTTCCACCCGGTCGTAAAGCCCCATCCAGACCAGCGCATAGTCAAATTCGGCCTGGATATGCTCCAGCGCAATTTTAATCACGCCATCGACCGTAGCCTCTTCCCGAATTGTCTGGAGAGCGCGTCCCAACGCCACTAATTGTCGTTCATAGCTTGACGGCTCTTTCTGCAAAACCATTCCCACCTAACTCCTGAGCCACCCAGGGGATAATATGTTGAACCTACGGCGTTGAGCCTATAGCATTGAACCTATAGCATTGAACCTACGGGCAGCGCTCTTGGGTTAAGCGCCTGATTCCATCATGAACGCTCGCGAACTTGACTTAATTACTATTAAGCACTGACTCTATCAGCTTTTGCTAGATGAAACTGTGGTTAGAGTGCCCCAAGAATCCGAATCCGAATAGTTAGGCAGGCTGAGTGAGTCGAACTCAGGCCAGCAATTCATAGGATAATTTGCAGAGAAATTGGTCAAGGCACTATCGAGTGAGCAATTGCTTTGGATATTTATAAAGCTGGGCTACGTCCGCTCTTATTTTCGGGACTCAAGGCTGATCCGGAAGCCCTGCATCGCCAGACGCTGCGCTGGCTCGCTGCGCTAGAAGACCGCCCTTGGGCGCAGCAAACGCTTTCAAAGCTTTATGGCTGTTCGCATCCGGCGCTGGAGCAGCAGCTTTGGGATCTGCCATTCGCCAATCCGCTAGGGCTGGCGGCTGGCTTTGACAAAGACGGCGAGGCGGCGGGGATCTGGTCTGCTTTTGGCTTCGGGTTTGCTGAGCTAGGCACTGTGACGCTTCAGGCGCAGCCCGGAAATCCGCTGCCCCGGCTGTTTCGTCTGCCGCAGGATCAAGCCGCCCTCAACCGGATGGGCTTCAACAACCAAGGGGCAGCGGCGCTAGCCAATCGCTTGCAGGCGCGACAGGCTGGAGTTCAGTCTCGCTTGCGTCTGGGGATCAACCTGGGCAAGTCCAAAGTCACCCCGCTTGATCAGGCGGCAGCAGATTATTTGGGCAGCTTCCGGCTCTTGAAAGCGCTAGGCGACTATTTTGTGGTGAACGTCTCGTCGCCCAACACGCCCGGCCTGCGCTCCCTGCAAGCCTCTGACCAGCTAGAGCCAATTCTGGCGGCTATTCAGCAGGAGAACGACGGGCAGCAGCCATTGCTGATCAAAATTGCGCCAGATCTAGACTGGGACGAAATTCAGGCGGTGCTGGATCTGGCCAAAACCTACCGACTTGCTGGGATCATTGCCACCAACACGACGATTCGCCGCGACCTAAAAACCCAGACTGTGGGCGGGATTGCACTAGCAGAGCAGGCGGGCGGCATCAGCGGCGCGCCGCTACGTCAGCGAGCCACCGAGGTGATTCGGTTTATCTACCAACAGACGGCAGGCGAGCTGCCCATTATTGGCGTGGGCGGAATTTTTACGGCGGAGGATGCCTGGGAAAAGCTGACTGCCGGAGCCAGCCTGCTGCAAGTCTATACAGGCTGGATTTACGAAGGCCCTTGGATGGTGCAGCGGATTTTGCAGGGGCTATTACAGCGGCTGGAGCAGGCAGGACTGGAGCAGATTCAGGATGCGGTTGGCCTGAGCGCAGGGCGAGCCTTGCATCCACCCAGCGGGGTGCAGAGCAGGCTATAGTGCTGAGGCGAGAGCCGTACTGTAGCCATACCGTGAACTTCTAAATCAACATGCAAGTAGAATTCCGCGAATGCAACTTTTTTGACCTCTGGATCTGGCTAGAGTTTGAAATGCCGCCTGCGAATCTAGAGCAGCAGTATGTCGAAGAGCTGTTCAGCTCTTGGTTTCTGCTGGGCAAGCTGGGCGGATTTAACGCCGAGAACTTGCAGGTGCAAGAGACCGGGCTGGATATTAGCCAGATGGACTACGACGAAGATGCTGCCGAGAGCAGCTTCATGGCCTTGATGCACAACATGGGCGAAGTGGAGTACGAAGGCAACTGGGGGCGTTGCTGGTTTGATCTAGGCACGAGCGACGCGCTAGCGCTAGATGTGCTGATCAACGCGCTCAGACAGCTTGGCAAAGACTACGTGACGATTGAGCGCGTGATCATCGGCGGCGAAAACAACGACTGGAAGATTCCAGGCAGCAAACGAGCTGACTTTGTAGATCCAGAAAATAACTGATTCAGGAAGCTACTTGTTCAGGAAACTACTTGTTCAGGAAACTACTTGTTCAGGAAACTACTAAGCCAGCTCAGGTTTTCATCGAGATCTATTGGCCTAGAACTCTTCGCCACCGCCGCTGTAGCCAGAATCGCCACCGCCCGACTCGTTATCGCGACGCGAGCCGAGCAGTTCTAAGCGATCGACCCGGACAATCGGCTTGCTGCGGTTAACTCCGGTGTTGCGATCTTGCCAGGTATCAAACTTGAGTGCCCCGCTCACCCCAATCAAACCGCCCTTGCGGACATAGTTGGCGGCAGTCTCGGCGGGTTTGCCCCACAGCTCCAAGTTGAACCAGTCTGGCTCGTCGCTGTTGCGGCTGATCCGCTTGACGGCCAGCGTCAGGCTGCATTTGACTGCGCCCGACTCAAAATACTTGACATCCGGATCGCCACCCACGCGACCCACTAAAGTGACAACATTTAGACTCATACTGCTTTAATCCGCAAACGCTTGGTACAGTTTTGGTGCAGGTTTTAATACAGAGGTACTATAGCCTGATAGACTTCATTCTAATCGACTGCCGCATTTTGAGGTAGGATTTTGGCAGCTAGGGTTAGCAATTTTCTGGAGTTAGGTCGGGACTATCGACGAGTTTCTAGGGTAAGTTTTTTGCCTGATTGCCGCGAAATCGCTAGAATGCTTGATCATTCAGAATTTCAACGGCGTTTAGTGGTAAGGTGAGTCTCTTAAAATGACTAAAATGACTGCTAGGCGGTGCATGGGGCAGTCGGACTCAGCTTGCTAGACTCGACAGGGCGTAATAAGGGTTTTCGACGACTGCTTTATCTGATTGGATTTGAAGCACCTAGATTTGGGAGATTAGAAGTTAGTGGGTTTCTTCAATCGCTTTTCATTCTCACGCGACATGGGTATCGACCTCGGTACTGCTAATACGCTGGTCTATGTTTCTGGCAAAGGCATCGTGCTGCAAGAGCCGTCGGTGGTCGCGATTGACCAAGAGGACAGGCTGCCGCTAGCGGTGGGGGAAGATGCCAAGAAAATGCTGGGACGCACGCCCGGTAACGTAATTGCCCTGCGTCCGCTGCGAGACGGCGTGATTGCTGACTTTGACGTGGCCGAGCTGATGCTGAAGCACTTCATTCAGCGGGTTCACGAAGGCCGCACCGGACTGATCGCGCCGCGCATCGTCATCGGCATTCCCAGCGGCGTGACAGGCGTTGAGCGACGGGCTGTGATGGAAGCCGCCTCTCAAGCCGGAGCGCGCGATGTCTATCTGATCGATGAGCCGGTCGCTGCGGCCATTGGCGCGGGATTGCCCGTAGCGGAACCGACCGGCAACATGATTATCGACATTGGCGGCGGCACCACCGAGGTGGCAGTGCTGAGCTTACAGGGCACGGTGCTGAGTGAGTCGGTGCGGGTGGCCGGAGATGAGTTGAGCGAGGCGATTCTTAACTATATGAAGAAGGTGCATAACCTGGTGATTGGGGAGCGCACCGCCGAAGAAATCAAGATCATGATTGGCTCCGCCTACCCAATGGAGGACGACTCCGATTCGATTATGGATGTGCGCGGTCTGCACCTGCTCTCTGGCCTGCCCCGCACCGTCATGGTCAAAGGCCCCGAAATCCGCGAGGCGATGGCCGAACCGCTGACAGTGATCATCGAAGCCGTTAAGCGCACGCTGGAGCGCACACCGCCTGAGCTAGCTGCCGACATCATCGATCGCGGCATCATGCTGGCCGGGGGTGGGGCCTTGCTGAAAGGGCTGGACACATTGATTAGCCATGAAACCGGGATCGTCGTGCATGTGGCTGCTGATCCGCTGAGCTGCGTGGTGCTGGGCACAGGCCGCGTTTTGGAAAACTTCAAGCAGCTGGAGCGGGTGTTTAGCGGTCGCTCGCGTAATTTCTAGAGCCAGTTTCTGAAGCCAGTTTCTGGAGTCAGCTTCTCAAGTTAAGCTCTAGCGCGACCCTAAGCCCTGCTTTTCTAAACGCAAAATCTGAGCAAAATTGCTTATCACAGCGACAAACTGCTTGAACAGGAGCCGAGCTTAAGGTAGGTTGGGAGAGACATTTGCTGGCAGCTTCTAAAGCTGCGCGACAAGTGAGTTGCCATGTAGATTAGCAGCCTCCAGGATTCAATGTACGCGATACGTCGTTGGTGGGATCGAAACAGCATCCGGTTTGGCTTAATCGGTCTAGCGCTGGGCAGCGCTTGGCTGATTCGGCAAACTCAGGGTAGTTTAATCTACGAAGCCTATCGTGGGCTGTCACAACCGTTCGGCAATCTGCCTGCCGAAACTGCCGCTCGAAAGACCCCGACTGATCCCCGGACGCTGGAGCTAGAGCAGCGGCTAGTTGAGCTAGAGAGCCAGAATCAAAAGCTGCAAGCGCTGCTGGGCGAGGTAACCCAAAGCCCGACCAAAGGCCAAGTCGCTGCCGTCATTGGTCGTAGCGCTGATCACTGGTGGCAGCAGATCACTCTCGGTCGCGGCCAGCAGGATGACATCAAAATTGGGGCCATTGTCTCTGGTGAAGGTGGCTTGGTGGGGCGCGTGGTGCAGGTGACCCCCAACACCAGCCGCGTTTTGCTGATCAGCGACCCGACCAGTCAGCTGGGCGTGACGGTCAGCCGCTCGCGCAATATGGGCTATATTCGCGGCCAGTCGGCCAATCGCGTCATCATGGAGTTTTTTGACAAAGTTCCGGACGTGCGCCCTGGGGACGTGATTTCGACTTCCTCTTACAGCCAGCTTTTTCCAGCCGGTCTGCCGGTCGGCATTGTCGAGTCTGTCAATCTCAACCGCAGCCCTGCACCAGAAGCCGTGATTGAGCTGTCAGCTCCTATCAGCCGTCTGGAGTGGGTAGTCGTTACGCCTAATCCCAAAGCTGAGTCGGCTCTGCTACCCAGCGGTAAGGCTGACAGCAATGCGGGTAGTAATGCTGCGGAGTAATGCTGCGGGAGTAATGCTAATGCCATCAGCAAGGAGCAGTCTAGCAGTCTAGAGCCAGATATGTAGGCGCGTCCAGCCTGAAAAAAGCGTCAGGCTAGCCTTGCACCTGATGCCTTCCCAACAGAGAGTCAGCCCGACAGAGAGTCAGCCCGACAGACAGCCCGCCAGATAGTTGAGATAATTCGTGACCTTAAATTTTAATCTGCTGCGCTGGCCGCCCTATGCCGTACAGATGCTCAACTGGAGCATCACGGTGGCCTCTGTGCTGATCTGTCTGCTGATTCTGCCAACGCGCTTTCCCGGCATGACGCTGCTGGGCGTAGGGCCAAACTGGCTGTTGATCTGGGTGGTAGCCTGGAGCGTCAACCGCACGGTATTTGAGGGAATGCTGGCAGGGCTGGTGCTGGGCTGGTTGCAAGACGGCGTGAGTGCTGCCCAGCCGACTCACGCGCTCAGCCTGATTTTGGTGGGAGCGCTGACGGCTCGACTGCAAAAGCAGCGCTACATTCAGGAAGACTTTATTTCGATTGCGCTGATTGTGTTTGGCATGGCGGTGCTGGCTGAGACGGTGATCGCCGTTCAGTTCAGCCTCCAGACCCTGAGTTCAGCGAGTTCGGCTAGCCGCTACGATCTAGGCAGAATTTGGCTTTATCACCAGCAGATTGCCCTGGCTTCAGCCATTCTCAGCAGCCTGTGGGCACCGACTGTCTACTATCCGCTCAACCGCTGGTGGGAGCAAATTGCTGCTAGTGAGCAGCCTCCGGCTTGACGGCTTGCCCTTCAAACTTCTTACCCTTTAAACTTCTAGAGCCTGCGGCATTCTGACCCAGTTCATTAGATAGCGTGTTGCTGAGAGCAAATCGGCATGAATCCGGGTCGGCTCTAGCTTTTGTAGGTAGCTGCGACTACGGATGCCGCAAGTGAGTGCAATTGTTGGGATGCCCAAGCTCTGGCCAGCTAGCACGTCAGCTTCGGTGTCGCCCACCATCCAGGCCGAGCCGTCATCAAACTGCTGCATCGCCTGCTCTAGCAGATAGGTTTTGTGCTCCGACTGGTTGAGGTAGGCGGCGCTATCGTCATGTGTGCCCCAGATACCGCCAAACAGAGTCTCAAGGCCGTGATCTTGCAAAATTTGACTGGCCTGCACCTGCTGCCGTAGCGTCACCAGCACCAGCCTGAACCCGCGCCCGTGCAGCAGCGACAGCGCCCATTTGACACCGGGTTGAATCTGGTCTTGCGCCAACAGATCCGGCTGATTCACAATCTGCTTGACTCGACTCAAGAACTGCTCAATTTGCTTACCCTGAAGCCCAGAACGCATCGCAATTTCGACATCTGGAGTCCGCTCTTGCTTCATCTGCCAGAATTGGGGCTTGCTAAGGCGATGCAGCATTAGGTGTGGAGATGCGGCCTCAATCTCGGCTAACCCTCGCTGATAGGTATGATAGTAGCGGTCAGAGACATCTACAATCGGGCCATCGAAATCACAGAAGAGCGTGACCTGCGGCGAAGCAGATCGCTGTAGCGCTCCACCTAGAACCTGAGCTGAGCCGACTTCGGCATGAATCATAAGGACTTGCTTCAGAAATTTGCGCAATATTTGTTTACATTAACAGCTATTTTGATAAGTCGTCAATTGTAATATCACTTTATCCTATTAGAAAAAGCTATATGAATACCTCCCCCGACCGGATGGAGTCTTAGCTTCACCTTGCAGTTTAAGAGGACAGTGATAGTTATCCCAATTTGGCCAGAACCAGCGGCAGCGGCGGCAGAATTTTAGACCGAAACCAAGCAGTCTTGTAGCTGCTGCTTCAGCGTCTCGTGATCCAGATTTTGGCCGATGAGCACGATCTGATTTTTGGGCTGACCTTTCCACTCTTCGTCATCTAGCGAGAAGCGCTTGCCACTAAGGTGAAATATGTGCCGTTTGGGGCTTTCATCAAACCAGAGAATGCCTTTGGCACGAAACACGCTCTCCGGAAGCTGATGGTCTAAAAATTGTTGGAACTTCCGAATCGCGAAGGGTCCGTCGCTTTGAAATGAAACAGAGGTGAAGCCGTCAACTTCAAGGTGGTTGGAATGCGCGTGATCGTGATGGGCGTGATCTGAGTGATCGTGGCCATGCGCATGATCCTGCGAGTGGTCATGTCCGCAGGTCGAGTGGTCGTGGTCATGTTCTGCGTGATCGTGAGCTGCATGATCGTGAGCCGCATGATCGTGATCTACATGATCATGCTTGGCTGCATCAAAATACTGATCGGTTTGGAATAGCCCAACGCTCAAAATTAGCGGCAGCGGCACATTCGACTGCGAGGTGCGGAGAATTCTGGCTCCTTCTTTAACTTCGCGGATTTTGGTTTCCAACGTATCGAGCTGAGCGGCTCCCACCAAGTCTGTTTTGTTGAGCAGAATAATATCGCCGTAGAGAATCTGGTTGTGAGCCGCCTGACTGTTGAATAGATCCAGGCTGTAGTTCTCGGCATCCACCAGCGTCACAATGGAGTCAAGGCGGGTCATGTCTCGCAGTTCGGTGCCCAGGAAGGTGAGCGCAATCGGCAGCGGATCGGCTAGCCCAGTGGTTTCGACGACGAGATAGTCGATTTGATCCTGACGCTCCAGCACCCGGTACACTGCATCCACTAAGTCATTGTTGATCGTGCAGCAGATGCAGCCGTTGCTGAGTTCCACCATGTTGTCGTCCGAGCCTTCCATCGTCACCAGCAGCTCGTTGTCAATGCCGATTTCGCCAAACTCGTTGACCAGCACCGCCGTTTTCAAGCCTTCCTGGTTGGTCAGAATATGGTTGAGCAAAGTCGTTTTACCGCTGCCCAAAAAACCGGTAATGATCGTAACGGGCAGGCCGTGCTTGGTGTCGTCCATCTGAGCGGACTGATTGGAAGTGACTGCTGATGTCATATGGGCTGAGGGAATGGTTGAGTTGCAGATGGTTTAGTTGCAGATCAATATAGGCTTTCTATTATGAAGCATTTGACAGGCATAGAACCCGTTAGCTTCAAGAATGATTATCATTTGCCAGTTTAACTGCTAGTTTAGCGTCTCTTTCACAGCAATCGATCCACTGCAACTTCAATATCTGGAAATGCCAGCGGGCGAGTCGCACGGTGATAGTCGTTGCCTGTCCATTTGGCTGTTGTCATCTTGGCTGTCGTCACCACGGGTGTTTTTGAGCCATTAGCAGCTATAAAACTCCGAGGCAAAAATTATTGTCAATTCAAACTATTTCAGTTCAGACTGTTGTTGAGTCATTATACTGACATATCCAGATTCATGCATTTAGCCCATGTCCCTAGAGCTTTATAACAGCCTCACTCGTCGCCAAGAGCCGTTTCAACCCCTGAAGCCCGATCAGGTCAGTATGTATTGCTGCGGCGTGACAGTCTATGACTACTGCCATTTGGGTCACGCTCGCTCCTATATTGTCTGGGATACGGTACGGCGCTACTTAATCTGGCTGGGCTACGCGGTGAACTATGTGCAGAACTTCACTGACATTGACGATAAAATCCTGAAGCGGGCGCAGGAACAGCAGAGTACCATGCAAGAAGTGGCCGAGCGAAATATTGCTACTTATTTTGAAGATATGCGGCGGCTCAATATTTTGGACGCGGTGGAATATCCGCGAGCAACGGAGCATATTGCCGAAATTCAGCAGATAATTGGGGCGCTGATTGACTCGGATCAGGCTTATGCTGCCGGGGGAGATGTTTACTATCGCGTCCAGCGTTTCCCCAGCTACGGCAAGCTCTCTGGGCGCAAGCTAGATCAAATGCAGGCGGGAGCCAGCGGCAGAGTTGACCCCGAAGATCCGACCGGTCAGCGCAAACAGTATCCGTTTGACTTTGCGCTCTGGAAGGCGGCTAAGCCAGGAGAACCTGCCTGGGATTCGCCTTGGGGTGCGGGTCGTCCGGGCTGGCATATTGAATGCTCGGCGATGATTCGGGCGCGTCTGGGCGAGACGATTGATATTCACACGGGCGGCAGCGATCTGGTGTTTCCGCATCACGAAAACGAAATCGCGCAGTCGGAGGCGGCAACGCATCGACCGCTAGCCAACTACTGGCTGCATAACGGCATGGTGAACGTTGAGGGCACCAAAATGTCAAAGTCGCTGGGGAACTTTACGACGATTCGGGATTTGCTGGACGCAAAGAATGCGCCTGATCCGATGGCGGTACGACTGTTTGTGCTGCAAGCCCACTATCGCAAGCCGCTTGACTTTACTCAGGAGTCGATGACGGCGGCACAAAATAGTTGGGACACGCTCAAAGAAGGGCTGCTGTTCGGCTATCGATTTGGCGAGTCGCTGGGCTGGACGGATACGGCAGACAGTTCGTTTGGGCAGGCTGACTCGATGCGGATTGACGGGGACAGCACGGCGGTTGATCAGTTCCGCGATGCCATGAACGACGATATTAATTCGCCCGGTGCGCTGGCGGTACTGTTTGAGCTGGCCAAAGATCTGCGGCGCGAGGGGAATATCATTACGCATGAGCACCAAACGGCGACCGATCCCCAAGCGCTCCGGCAGCAGTGGCAAACGCTGACGGTGTTGGCGCAGGTACTGGGGCTGGAGGCCAAACCTGAGGCTGAGGCTGAGCTGGGGCTGAGCGATGCAGAAATTGCAGCCAAAATCGCCCAGCGCAAGGCGGCCAAGCAGGCCAAAAACTTTGCCGAGTCTGACCGTATCCGGGATGAGCTGAAGGCGGCGGGAGTGTTGCTGATCGACAAACCGGGCGGCCTGGTCGAATGGCATCGCGGCTAGGGGGATGCTGCATGATTTCTTACTAGAACTGGCTGTAGCAGCTCAAGCAGACTCTAATTTACGGTGCGATCTAGCTTAGGGCGGGCAAGAGCCAAATCTATCTGTATCATTCACAAATTGATTTGGTATAAGCTTTAACCTTTTGTGCGGGAAATTTCAGACAAATCCGCCTCTAAGATAGAAGGGGTCGCTGTGGGAATGCTAGTGATAGCCCTTCCTTTAGGGGCTTCAATTTTTTTTCCTTCATACACAACACCCCATATGGCAATGTTCTTTAGCTGATCGACTGGCACAGCAAAGGGATCTTGCTCTAGAATTGCAAAATCGGCAGTCTTACCGGGTTTGATGCTGCCCAGTTCGTTCTCTTTCTGGATCACGTAGGCCGATTCAATTGTAATTGCACTAATTGCTCGCGCTACATCAATCTGCTGTTCAGGTGCAGCAACCCGTCCAGATACCGTTTGGCGCGTGGCAGCACACCAGGCCAGAAACAGCGGATCGGCGGGAGCCATCGGCATATCGGAGTGTAAGCTGATTGGCATGGGCGTTTTGACAACTGAACCCAGACGCACCATCGTATCGGCTCGTTCGGAACCAAGCCCAAACTCCGAATAGCGATCGGCCAAGGAGGTGACATAGTAAGGATTAGCGGTAATCGTTGCGCCCAGTTGTCCCAATGCCTGCACCTGCTCCTCAGTGGAGACGGCGAAATGTACCACCGTAAACCGATGATCGGTTCTGGGATTGGCCTGCATCCGCTCTTGTAGCGTATCGACCACGACTTGTAACCCGGCATCACCATTCACATGGGTATGAATCTGATATCCGGCATCCCAGTACAGCTTAAAGGCCGCCGCATAGTCTTCGGGCACTGCAATCCATTCACCCTGATGTCCATCCAGATAGGGATCTTTCATCTGCATCAACTGTGAGAAAATCGCTCCATCAGCCAGTAGCTTTACCTGCTGGGGCAACCACTGCACCTTGCCTCGTCCCCAGTCGAGATAGCTACGGGTAACGGCAACCAGATTTTCCGATTCGCCCTTGTGCTTGTCAAATAGAGCACGTCCATCGGGAATAAAGTATGTCCGAAAGGCCGCATCCTCAGCATTCAGGCTTTCTTCCCAGAATTCCTGAATCGGTCGGGACATCTGGGTTGCAGGCTCACAGATCGTCGTGATTCCCTTCGACAGCAGATAGCTCTTGAAGATCCGCAACCCTGCTTGAGTGCGTTCGGGAGCCAGAATGTCTTTGGCAAAAAAGGGCAAAATCACTTCCATGCCCTTTTCAAAAAAGTGGCCATCTTCCCAACTCGACTGCTCGCTACCGAGTCCCTTACCCTGCAAATCTGCTTCCGTCACGCCATATTTGTTTAGCGCAGCAGTATTGAGGATAAACTCGTGGCAAGAGCGATGCCAAATGATTACAGGACGGTTGAGGCTAATTTCATCGAGCTGCGGACGGTAGATTTTGCCGTGAAAGTAGTGGTGATAGCCCCAGGTAAACAGGGTTTCGTTGGGATCACTGCCTGCCATGCGGGTCAGCGCTTCTTGCAGCCGCGTGCGATAGGTTGCTTCATCAGGCACCGCTGCCGAGAATTTTCCGGGAACTGCCCACTCTTCAATCGCAATCACCTCCAGCGCCATCGTTAGCACACCCAGCAGGGGATGGACATGGTGTTCCACAAAACCAGGCATGATGATTTTGTTCTCAAAGGTGCGATCGATTTGGTAAGAGCGACCACCACTGATCGCACCTTTGACCTGATCCAAACTGCCCAGGGCAATGATCCGGCCATCGGCTACCGCGACTGCCGTTGCCTCTGAATGGTCGGGTTCCATCGTGATTACTTTTTGCGCCACATAGATTGTGGCACTTGGTTCCAGCACATTGACCGCATCTGCATCTTCGCTCAAAATCCGAATGCCTTCAGTCTGTGCCTTTGCAGATTCACCGCCACTGCCTGCTATGACCGCCGCTGCAAAGGCTCCGGTGCCCAACAAAAACTTGCGCCGAGTCAAGTGCATCCAAAACTGGTTAAACAGAGGATTGCAGCAAACGCATTGAGGGTATTTTGAAGTTGACATAGTTGAGAAGTTGAATGCAGTACGAAGATAATTTTTCAGAAACAAATTGGAACCTTTAGTTTCCCAAGTGATAGAGCCGATTTTGATCTGGTCGTGCGCCAGAAACTGAAACAGTTCAGCAGGCAAATACTGAGGTTGAGATCAGCCGCCCACTTCAACAGACACTTTGCCTGCAAGTAACGCAGCTATCACTTCAGAGCGAGTGGCTCCTCTACGGCCAATCATCACCAATTGGGTTTGAGGTAGTTTATCGCCCCAGGTATTTCCTAACTCCAGCGACCAGCGAGAGCCAACCTGCTGATAGAGATAGCAATGCGCTGGATCATCCTCTAAATAAACAAACCCCTTGGCGCGATAGATCTCTTCGCCCAATCCTTTTGCGAATTGTTCTAGTCCTGCCCGTGTAACGGGTCGAGAGTCTTCCAGCACCCAGGTTTCAAAGGTGTGGGCATGATTATCCTCGAAATGATGGTTGTGATAACTACCAGCAGCAACCTGCGTCCCGTGCGATCCCAGTAATACTTCGATTGGCACCTGAGCCAACACGGTTTCAATTACAGGTGTTCCTGAGGCCAGTTCAGCCAGCCAGGAACGCAATTCGGTCAGCTTCTGAGCTGAAACTAGATCCGTCTTATTCAGAATGATCAAATCTGCCTGCGTAAACTGCCGCAGCACCGTATCGCCCACATACTTGTTCTGCGCCTGGGTGCTCACCTGCTCCGCGTCCGTCACTACCAGAATCCCGTCCAGCGGGAGCTGATACATCTGACCATACTGGGCAATCTTGGCTGGATCGGCTACTCCGCTGGCTTCAATCACAATCCGGTCGAGGTCAGCGGTGCGCTCGCGAAGCTTGCCCATTATGATCGCGAAGTTATCTGCAATGCTGCAACACATGCACCCATTGGACAGATTAATAGTATCACCTTCATGACTGCGGATCAGATCTGCATCAATGTTAATGCTGCCAAAATCATTGACCAGCACCGCAATTCGCAGCCCCTGTGTATTAGTCAGCAGGTGGTTGAGCAACGTTGTCTTACCGGCACCGAGATAGCCCCCGATAACGGTAAAGGGAAGGTTCTTTATCATGTTTTTACTGATGGATAGGGTATCTCTAGCCCCCTAAATTCTCAATAAACGGGGGCTTCTCCACTACGCTGCCTTCGGATAAACTTTCACACCTTCCTTCATTGTCTCTATCACTTTGATATTCAGAATCTGGTCGGTTGCGACCGTCAGCGGATTGCCGTCTAGAATCACCAGGTCAGCCAGCTTGCCGACTTCGATCGTGCCTTTGCTGTCTTCTTCACGAATTTGCCAAGCAGCTTCAATCGTCAGGGCTTTGAGGGCCAGCCAGACATCAACCCGCTCATCCGGGCCAATAATTTCTCCCTCGCGAGATTGGCGCGTTACCGTACTCCAGGCCATTCGCATCGGGTCCATGGGTGTCACAGAAAAGTCGGAGTGATTCGAGCAACGGAGTCCCTTGCCCATCGCCGAAGCCATTGGGCTAATGAAATAGGCTCGCTCTTTGCCGGTGTTTTCGACGTGAGTTTTGCCCCAGAAGAAGGTGTGAGTCGTGAAGTAACTGGGAGAAAAACCGAGTTCAACGTAGCGGTCGAGTTGGTCGGGACGCTGAAACTGGGAGTGAATGATCACGGTGCGGCGGTCTTGATCTGCCGTCACTCCAGCCGCCTCAGCTGCGTCAATCATCATATCGATGGCCGCATCCCCGTTGCAGTGACAAAATATGGGAATCCCCTTGTCATAAATTTCTTTAACGAATTTGTTGACCACTTCCGGCGGAAATAGGGGTTGACCGCGCCAGTTCTTTTCACCACCCGGTCCGTCCGTGAGCAAGGGCTGAGACCAAAAGGCAGTTTTCCCTTGAGGGGAGCCATCCAGCGAAATTTTGATCCCGGCCAGTTTCAATCGGTTCTTGTAAACTCCAAACGCCTCTTTGGCGGTATCTGGGATTTGGCCTGCACCACTGCTAAAGTCTGGAAAATACTCTGCTACTAGGGCTGGCACTTCCACAACAAACGGTAGCGAGACCACATCCAGGTAAAATCGCCCCTGCTCTGCCCCTTTTTGTAGAAACTTCAAATCCTTGGCGTGAGTTGCACCTTCTTGGCAGGTGGTGACACCCGCACTGGCATAGATCTGCTGAGCCGCATCTAGGGTATCGAGCAATTCCTGCTCAGATGGTTGAGGCATATTGCCAAACACGGGTAGGAAAGCCGTTTCCATAATCAGTCCATCGGGTTCCTGCGAACCTGGCTTCCGCAGAATAATCCCCCCCGGCGGTGTTGGCGTGGAAGCATCGATGCCAACTTCTGCAAACGCCTTCGAGTTCATCACTGCCCCATGATTCGAGACGTGAATTAGCATCACCGGGTTATCAGGAAAGTGGGGATCGAGATCGTCGCGGTTGCATTCTCGACCGTCCGAGAGGTTTGTGATGTCGTAGCCATAGCCAATGATCCATTCACCTGGCTTGAGCTGAAACTTTTCCACATGGGCATTCAGCACCGTAATGATATCGGCGATTGCGCTGACGGGGCCAACGGGTGGCCCGGAAACATTAGCCCATTTGACGACCTGGGGGGAGTTCATAAAGTGACCGTGGGCGTCAATGAAGGAAGGCATCAGCGTTTTGCCATCCAATTCCACAATGACGGTGGTGTTGGTGCGAGTTTGCATCACCTCGGCTTCAGTGCCTGCTGCCAGAATTCGCCCGTTGGCAATTGCCACAGCTTCCACCTGCCGCAGTCCGTCGGTCATGGTCAGAATGGGGCCACCCCGAAAGATCTTTTCAGCACCCATTGCGGCAGATGAGGTTCGCTCAGCAGCAGAAATGGGCAGATTGCCAGCCACAACTGTAGCAATTGCTGCACCAACAGTCGTTTTGAGGAATTGTTGCCGATTAATTTTGTCAAACATTTACCCTTACACCCATTCGCATGAGTTTGACTATGAACAGAAAACACTAGTGGTCTGTCAGTTTTCAATTTGTGGGTAAAGACGCTTGAGACGAATCCGAGCATCTGCTGTTGTGAACTGCCAATCTACGGACTTTTGTGAATGATTACGTTGGATGTACCAAGCAGTCGTT
>JAESFP010000095.1_pt1 | contig 114182 bp, 100 predicted proteins | sample 9266181 | NCBI WGS metagenome assembly JAESFP01 (sample SAMN14502547, study PRJNA617102) | algae metagenome | isolation source: Pegethrix bostrychoides GSE-TBD4-15B and co-occurring heterotrophs from... | place: USA: Grand Staircase-escalante National Monument, Utah | collected 2006-08-15 | reverse complement strand
TCAGTATTGGCTTATGCTGGGCGTTTCTAGCTGGGGAATGGTTAGCCGAGCAGCAGCCGATTGTCATCAAAAAGCATGGGAGGAAAGCCAAGAGTATCTTTCGGTATGGGTTTGACTATCTGCGGAGAGTGCTATTGAATATTGAGCAGCATCAACCCCAGTTCCAGCAAGCTTTACAACTTTTGTCCGGTACTTAGGAAAGCGAGAACCAATATCAATCCCTGCGGCTTTGGCTTGCACGATGGGCAGTCCGGTGGGTTCAGATTTGTTCGACATAGAGTGTCCTCGAAACGAGTGAGTACCCGGATGGGAACTCGGATTGAATCACTTTCCTAAACGGGGTCGTACAAAACGCCACCAATATTGCGTCCGCAGCTTTCCCTGGGCCAAGTTTTTTGACGGGGTGATGCCTCCAAAAAGCAGACGGCCACTTTCCGGGTATTTGGGTATTTGACAGTATAGTCCCTGGTGTTTCTCGTCTATTGGGGCACGATGCTACGTGAAAGCCGTTTTTTAAGAAATCTCGCTCCATCTGTAAGCGTCTGTTATCCCGCCGCAGTCGGTTCAACTCCTGCCGCTCTTCGGTCGTTAAAGCACCGTCCGGTGCGGCTGTCTGGTCAATTTGGGCTTTTTGATCCAGTTACGCAGGGCGCTCTCGGTCAAGCCCATTTCCTGGGCAATCTGGCTGATGGGTTTTCCCGTAGAGCTTCGCTCCGCCGTAGGCGTATGGGCGACGATGTGGACTGCTTCTGCTTTTTGTTCGTCAGTAAAGACGCGGCGGGGTTTAGAACTCATAGAATCATTCTCCTTGGTTTTCAACTCTTTGAGAATGTTCATTTTTTCGGGAGAAGGTCACATTTCCATTCTGAGAGCGCGAGATGAGCTGTGAGTTGGCGACTTGCCGCCTGCGCTCAGCTGAGGCTATTGAACCCGCTTGGGCATACTGGACTCAGAGATATGCACTCATATGGCAGCAGCTAGATTTACGATACACGGACAGGTTTTAGCCCCAATTCGTAGCCCCTATGCTTCACTGGTCTGGCCAGTCGTAGTTCTCCGACGACTTTTACAATATCTGCATCAGCTGATTGTCCAAGCCTGCTGGTCAGAATTGATTGAGAATAAACCGGCTGACCCGGTAACGAGCAGTGGCCTCTTTTTGATTTTTTGCATTCTTTCGCTAGCTGCTTATCACAATCGGGCAATCAGCGGGCTGAGTCTATCCGCCTGCTATCTCCTGTGGGTGATTGACTATCAACTTGCTAAACGACAGTTTATGGCTCAGCATTCTGTCGATACCAGCCTGGAATGCCGAGAGGACTGGGCGATTTGGCAGCTGGTGGATGGCTCAAATCTAGCCGCCAATCATCTCAAATTTCAGGTCAGCGAAATCGCCCAGATTTCCCTGATTCGAGTGCAGGTCAGGGGCGGAGCCTTTCAGGAAGTTTTGGGAACAGCCTGGCAGGTCTACCTCACCCTCTGCAATCGTTCAGAGCTGCTGCTGCACGAAACGCCAGATACAAAGGCCGCCTTTGCTAAAGCAGCGGAGCTGAGCCGCCATTTTGCAGTGCCACTGACAGTCGTCGGCAGCGAAGGACAGAGCAGACTTGCCGCACAGCCGCTTCAGCTGCAAGGTCTGACTCAGCGAACGCAGTCTTGCACCACCATAGGCTGTCAGAAATCGGCGCAGCGATGGCATATTTTCTGCAAATGGCAGCTTTCTAGCACCTGGTGCTGGCTGGGCAAAAGCCTGAGTAAATTTAGCTTTCTGCTGTTTACGGTGATTATGGCAAACCTGATGATTTTGGCGGGTGGGCTGCTGCATCAAAGCGCGATAAGCTTGGTCGCTCAGGTTCCAGTTAGCTTCGAGCCGACCTTCTGGGTTTTACGCTGGCAGATGCTGATCGAGCTAGCGGCAGTCGGGGGCATAATGCTGATCAGAGGCGCACAGCTGAGCCGCGAGGAGCATCTTTACATCACGCCTGCCAGCCTAACTTTTTGCCTGGGATCGCTGAAAATTGCCCAGATGCCCACTGGCTCAATTCATGAGCTGCTATTTCTGAAGCAGCCCTTTCCAACACTGCTGATTCTGGGTGAGCAAGCGATTGAAATCCACGAGCTGCAATATGAAACTGAATTTCGGGTCATGCTGCTACATCTACAAGTTGCACGAGAGACTTTACAAATTTGACGACTCTCCAACTTCCAAGGGTTCCAGCGGCTGCTCGCGTTCAGGACATGCCTTGAGAGGGACTAAGGTAGAGGGCACAGAGGCGGGAGGCTGATTCTCCTGATTCACCCGCATCCAAAGGCTGGCCAGCGATGAACCGGCTTGATTCACCGGATCAGCTAGCGAATCGGCCAGCGGCTGAGCTGAATCCTGGACAGGCAGTTTGAGCGACTGTAGGCTGCATGGGCTGTGTGGGCTGTGTGGGCTGGCCTTCTGAGAGAGAGGACTGTGCTCTTTCAGAAGGCCATTGACTTTCCCTCTAAAAACTCCAGTCTCGGCAGCAACGCCTCTAGCTGCACCAGACGTGCTTCTAACGCTTCAGCTTGGGTTAATTCGTCCTGCTGAGCCGCAGTTCGCCCCAGTGCCGACCGCAAAGCTACCAATATGACTGTGACCAAGGGCTGTCCAGACTGCTGGCTCTGCTGTTGCAGCAGCTCTGCCAGATCAGGCGGTAGCTCTAACATCACGGTTTTGAGCTGAGTTTCAGGCGGACGAGTCATTGCAGGCAAGTAAATGGATGAGTTATGTCAAGCAAACCGTCTGCTCTGAGAGTACCCAAGTTTTTGATCTGCTCACAAGGTGCTTTACAGGAGACTTTACAGGAGGCTTTACAGGGCTGAAGCGCCCTGTAACGGGTATGGCTGATCTGACTCTCTCCGTTGCTGGGGCAACCGTAGAAACTTGACAGAAGCTAGACGGCTGCCAGTACTGCCTCAGAGGCAAAGTAAGCATTTTGCTCAGCTCGCAGCTTGTCGCAAAGACGACCTTCCGGCAGCTCCACGTCGTCATAGGTCAACACTTGATCTTTAGCGATATCGCGCTTTAGCTTACAGCCTTCGGCAATCCCCAGTGGCAGCAGACGCTCAGCCTGCGTTACTTTCGAGGTTTCGCACTGGCCATAGGTCATGTAGTAGCCAATGCCGTCCAAGGTTTCGCCAGCCTTCAGGTCAATCTTGGCAGTCGCCACGACATCCACCAGAGGCGCGGTTGGAGCCAGCACCACGTCGTTAAATAGCACCACCCGCGCCACCGACAGCGGCACTTCAAAATGGCAGAGGTGATAAGGCGTGTAGAAGCTGTAGAGCGGGCCTTCACCCAGCTTGTAGAGGTTGAGGTAATGCTGCTGTTTTGGGTCGTCATGCGTCGCAAACACAAAGACACCCGGCCCCGGCTTCACGCCCACCACATAGTCTACGATGCCGCCCAGTGCCTTGAGCTGCTCCACGTCATACATGGGCGTTAAGTCGTCCACATGTCCGGTGTACTTGAGGTCGAACTGCTCGACTAGCTCATCGCGATGGCGGTTGAAATCGTAGCCCAACATGCCGCGCTGGGCAATCGTCATGCCGGTTGCGTTAGCGACAATCGCCTGCTCAAAGGAGATCTTAGAGCCGTCAGCAAAGCTCGTCACCATATGGGGCTTTTGCTTCCACTGCTTCGCAAAGCCCTCTTGTGTGGTTGGGTTGCGGTACGGATCTTGCAGACCTTTGATGTTGCCGCAGAGCAGTGGAGTGAGGCCAATGCTCTTGACATAGCGGTAGAGGTTCATCTGCACGCCGGGTTGGTCGCCGTCGCAGGCAGTCAGAATCACGCCAGCTTGATCGGCCTTCACCTTGAGGATTGAGCCAATTGTGCCATCGAGTTCAGCGTTCATCAGCACGATATGCTTGCGGTTGGCAATCGCCTCCATCACCACCTCAGCACCAAATTCGATTGCGCCCGTGACTTCGACGAGCGCATCAATGCCCGCCGCTCGACAGAGCAGCATCGCATCGTCAGTAATAGCATACTGACCTTGCCGGATTGATGCTTCGAGATCGGCCACCGTGTTCACGACGCGCAGATCGGTAATGCCGGCCTCATTGTAGGCTCGCTGGGCATCTTCAATGTTGCGGGTAAAGACGGCGACTAGCTCCATTCCAGGCACCGAGTTGACGATCTGGTTGGCAATGCCGCGTCCCATAAAGCCTGCCCCAATCATGCCGACCCGTACTGGGTTTCCGGCTTCGGCTCTGGCCTGCAATGCTGTGTCCACAATAATCATGAGAAATCTTCCTTTGCTGAAAGTGCTTGAGTTATAAAAATCGGCAGTCTAAACTGCAACTGCGCCAAAGGGTTCCCAGGCTGCGTCCTTTTCAGAAATCACCGTGATGGGCATGGGCCATTCAATTCCGAAAGCCGGATCGTCATAGCGGAGGCCGCGTTCATAGCCGGGCGTATAGAACTCTCCAACCTGGTAGACCACCTCTGCACCGTCTGTTAAAGCCAGATAACCATGAGCAAACAGCTCTGGCACATAGAGTGCCCGGTGATTCTCAGCGGATAGCTCCACGCCAATATGCTGCATATAGGTGGGAGATTCAGGCCGCATGTCGATGATCACGTCGTAGATAGCGCCTTTGGTGCAGCGCACCAGCTTGGTTTCGGCAGCAGGGGGCAGCTGATAGTGCATCCCGCGCAGTGTTCCGGCTTTGTAGTTGTAAGACAGGTTGCACTGAGCGACGCTAGGCTTGAGGCCGTGCTGCTCAAACTCCTTCATGCAGAACGTGCGGGCAAACGCGCCCCGATCGTCTGCCCGCAGTTCGAGATCGAGAATAAATGCGCCTTTGAGCTTTGTTTCAGTAAAAATCACAGTTGGCTCCAATGTTATAAGGATCGATGGATCAGGATTTGCTGTCTGACTGCTGAAGCCGCCGCTTTGCCAGCAGTTTCTCAGCCGCCCGCTGTTTTAAGGCTCGCCAATGTGGGCTAAGGGGTGTCGTCCCAAATGCGGTTCTCAGCCGCCGGATTAAACCGGGGTTGGGGTAGCCGTAGTAGATGATTTTGCTGGGGTCTGGCGCTTGTTCCGAGAAGCCTGCGTTCATATATTTCTCGACTTTTTTGCGTGCCAAGTACTGGCTGCGCGCCTGCTTCAAGCGCTGGTCATGCAGGTTGGTGTGAAAGACTGTCCAGGTAGGTTCCTCAACCTTCATCAGCGTATAGAGATCGTGGCGCTCCATATATTGCTCAAACGCCACCTCAATGAAGTATCGATCTTGCCCGGTTCGCTCAGCTGGATTCTCGCTCTTGAACCCGCTCAGAATAAAATCGTTGGCAAACTCATGAGCGGAGGCCATGAACGTATCGCGCTTCATCAACGCAAAGTTGTAGCTGCATTTGCGGCTGTAGTACCAGCCCGGCCAAGCATCATGGTGCTTACAGGGCATGTTGTAAGAGCCGCCAACCGCAAAAACCTCGGCTCGATCAAGATATTCAATCGCTTCGGCTAGCCAGCCTTCGTGACCTGACTGATAGGGCAGCGTATCGGTCTTGTAAACCAGTACGTAAGGTTTGCTCGCAATCGCCCCCGCAGTATATTCCTTGATGTAGCCTTTGTCTTTACCGAAATCGTCGCTATCAGGGTGAATGAGCTGAAGTTTGTCGATCAAGCCCTGCTGAAACATATTCCAACAGACCGTCTGAGTTTCTGCATCGCTGCCGCAATCGACCACGACAACCTCGCCAGGTTTTCCACCCAGAAAATTGAACCAATCCTGGATTACGTCAGAGAGCACAGCACCCTCTCCGTAGTTGGCAGTCACCATTGAGATTTGGCTGAGTACTGCGCTGGACTTCTTCTCTTGCTCAGTCATACATGCGTCCTGATATGCGTCTCGATTTTGATACCTGTCCCTACTCATCGATCAGCTCTGACAGACTTCACTGATTTTACTGCCGTATTCTACTGGTTGCTAGCTTGAAGTCTATGCCCCAAACCTGAGTCAGCGGCCTGAGGCACAGCACCCAGAGCTACTTGACCCAGAAAAAATCCTTGTCAATTTGCTGCGTCCGAATCAAATATTCCAACTGTTTCAGGCGCGTAAAGCCGCGCGACTCGAACTCAGCTTGGGTCATGTCAATCTGGCTAAACACTTTGTAGAGCTGCTCTGCGCCGCGCCGGGCATCCCAATCGCACTTAAAGCCCGGAAGCTGACTGTTAATCTTTTCAAACGAGACGCGGTAGCTGCGGTTGTCGGCACCTTGATCACCAAAGCTGAGCTTGCAGCCGGGGAAAGATTCAGCCACAATTTCGGCAATTTCCTTGACGCGGTAGTTGTTAGCGCTGTCTCCCACGTTAAATACCTGGTTGTGCACCACGTCACGCGGCGCTTCTAGGACGCAGATCAAGGCTTTGGCAATATCCAGGCCATGCACTAGCGGTCGCCAAGGCGTACCATCGCTGATCATCTTGATTTCTTTAGTTGTCCAGGCTAGACCCGACAGGTTGTTGAGCACGATATCAAAGCGCATCCGCGGCGAAGCGCCAAAGGCGGTGGCGTTCCGCATGAAGGTGGGTGAGAAGCTATCGTCTGCCATTGGCTTCACGTCGCGCTCAACCAGTGCCTTACACTCGGCGTAGGCGGTCTGCGGGTTGATCTCAGATTCTTCGGTGACATCGCCCTCGGTAGCCACGCCGTAGACGCTGCAAGAGGACATATACACAAAGCGCCGCACGCCTGCCTGCTTGGCGAGTTCTGCTAGCCGAACGGTACCTTTGTGGTTGATGTCGTAGGTGATGGTGGGCGAGAGTTGGCCAGTTGGATCGTTGGATAGTTCGGCCATATGCACAATCGCATCGACCCCTGCTAGATCTTCAACCATGATGTGGCGAATATCTTTGTTGAGCGTTTTGGCAGTGAGTTCCGTGCCGTTGTAGAGCCAGCCCGCTTTGTAAAATCCGGTGTCCACGGCAATCACCTCATGCCCACGCTCTAGGAGCAAGGGCGCGAACAGACAGCCTAAGTAGCCTTCAGTTCCGGTCACAAGTACTTTCATGGGTTTTCCTAAAATGAGAGAGTTAAGGGGATCTAGACGTTGAGCGGAGCACTCTGCGGGGCGGGAATCTGCTCGACAATCGCCTTGCCAATCTCCAGCGAGGAGGTGGCTGCCGGAGAAGGCGCATTGCAGACATGCATTGAGTTTTGGCCAGGAAGAATCAAGAAATCATCTACCAGCTTGCCGTCATTCATCAGCGCCTGTGCCCGCACGCCCGCATGAGTGGGCACAAGGTCGTTGGCCTGCACTTCTGGAATTAGCCGCTGCAGGCTCCGCACAAAAGCTGCCTTGCTGAAGGAGCGAATGATTTCTTGGATACCTTCATCGGCGTGCTTGGCAGCCAGCTTCCAGAAGCCGGGATAGGCCATAACTTCGGCGAAATCGCGCAGATCGAAATCGGTTTTTTTGTAGCCTTCGCGCTTGAGGCTAAGGACGGCGTTGGGGCCTGCATGGACGCTGCCGTCGATCATCCGGGTGAAATGCACGCCCAGGAACGGAAAGTCTGGGTTAGGCACCGGATAGATCAGCCCTTTGACGAGGTAGCGTTTTTCGGGAGTTAGCTCGTAGTACTCGCCCCGGAACGGCACAATTTTGGCCTGCGGGTCAACCTGGCCAATCTTCGCCACTCGGTCGCTATGCAGTCCGGCGCAGTTGATCACAAACCGAGCCTCGAACGCGCCCTGATTGGTTTCCAAGCGCTTGCCGCTGGCCGTATCGAGAATTTGCTCGACTTTGGTATTCAGCCGCAGATCGCCGCCCTGCTGCTCGATTAGCTCTGCATATTTTTGGCAGACGCGCTTGTAGTCCGCAATGCCCGTCGAAAACACCCGCACGCCAGCAATGCAGTTCACATGCGGCTCATATTCTCTAACTTCCTCTGCCGTGATCCGCGCTACCTGGATGCCGTTTTCTAGACCGCGCTGATAGATGTTTTCTAACAGCGGCAGCTCTTTTTCCTCAGTGGCAATAATTACCTTACCGCAGACCTCATGCGGAATCTCGTGCTTCTGGCAGAATTCCACCATCGACTGACAGCCATCCCGACAGAATTTGGCCTTGAAGCTGCCCGGCTTGTAGTAAACGCCGGAATGAATCACGCCGCTGTTGTTGCCAGTCTGGTGAAAGGCCCAGCGGCTCTCTTTTTCGAGCACCAGAATTTTGGCATCTGGGTAACGCTCGCCCAAAGCCATCCCCGTGGACAGCCCGACGATTCCACCGCCGATGACTGCAAAATCATACATATGTTGAACGACCTGTGAATTAGAAGGTGGAAATTGTGAATAGGAACAGCAGCATGATGATTGGCTGGGCAATCTACCAAACTTTCCAGGGAGCCTCACCGCTCTTCCAGAGTCCCTCTAGATAGTTCTTGTCCTTGAGCGTGTCCATGGGTTGCCAGAAGCCGTCATGCTTGTAGGCTGAGAGCTGGTTATCATGCGCTAGCTTGGTCAAGGGTTCCTGCTCCCACATGATCGAGTCGTCAGCGATGTAGTCAATCACCTCAGGCTCTAGGACAAAATAGCCGCCGTTGATCCAGGCTCCGTCGCCACCCGGCTTTTCATGAAACTGGTTAATTCGGGTTTGCTCTTGTCCTAGTGAAATTGCTCCGAAGCGTCCGGGAGGCTGAACTGCGGTGAGCGTGGCTAGCGTGCCTTCTGCCTTGTGCTGCTGAATCAGCTTCGTAATATCCACGCTGCTAACCCCATCTCCGTAGGTGAAGCAAAAGCTAGAGTCGCCGATATGCTCCCGCACGCGCTTGAGTCGTCCGCCCGTCATTGTGTTTTCGCCCGTATCCACCAGCGTCACCCGCCAAGGCTCGGCGTTACCAGCGTGAATATTCATCTGGTTAAACCGCATGTCAAAGGTCACGTCCGACATGCGAAGAAAGTAGTTAGCAAAGTACTCTTTGATCACGTAGCCTTTGTAACCACAGCAGACAATAAAATCATTGACACCATGCGCCGAATAGATTTTCATGATGTGCCAGAGAATGGGGTGCCCGCCCACCTCCACCATAGGCTTTGGCTTAATCGATGTTTCTTCGCTCAAGCGAGTCCCTAATCCGCCAGCCAGTATGACTGCTTTCATGCACCTAACCCCTTACTATGGTGAATCACTATGGTGAATAATGGAACGTAACAATCTGGGTTGATAAAACCGTAAACAAGCAGCTTTAGAATGCCCAGAATCCGACCTGGTATCAGTCTGCTTACATCTGATCTACGAGAGTCTCTAGCTTGAATTCTGCGGATAGAATCAACAGACTGCTGGATTAGCCTTTCCAACCCCAGGTAAACTTTCCAGATTTAATCGCCCTATTAGAGAGATTAGCAAGAAGTTGACGGGGAGCTGTAAAGGCAGGATGAACATCATATTTTGCTCTATGAAAACTGCATGAAAGCTGTAATTTCAGCAGCCTGACGATGACCGGATACAGAGCGAATTGGTGAGTTTCAGGAAACTAACTCAGAAAAATACCAAAAATAAAAGCCACTCTCAAAACTGGCGAGTGGCTTCATCAAACCTTGATACTGGAGACCTGCTATTCCACAACTGCATAGCGCACGAGCTGAGCCATGCGCTGTCGCAGGGTTTCCAAGCCTAATCGATTGGCGGCGGAGATAAACGTCGCCTGCGGAAATTCTTCTTGAGCTAGCTGGAGTCTTTCCCCGTCAGCCGCCTCGATTTTGTTAAACACCAGCAAAATCGGCCCTGGCGCGACCGGCATCTGCCGCAGAATGTTCATCACAGCGCGGATCTGAGTTTGCCAAGCCGGATGAGACAGATCGACCACATGCAGCAGCGCATCGGCCTCTGTGACTTCTTCTAGTGTGGCGCGGAAGGCATCCATCAGCGTGGGTGGCAGCTCGTGGATGAAGCCCACCGTATCAGTCAGCACCAGCGACAGCGGCTCTTGGGTAACCGAATCGGTGAAGACGAGTCGGCGCGTGGTCGGGTCAAGCGTCGCGAACAGCTGGTCGGCAGCATAGACTTCAGAGTTAGTCAGCGCATTCAGCAGGGTGGATTTGCCTGCGTTGGTGTAGCCGACAATCGCAATAGACGGCACTTCCTGATGCTGGCGCTGCTGCCGCAGCCTTGAGCGATGCGCCTGAAGCTGAGTCACCTCCTGCTGCAATCGGCTAATCCGCCGCTGGATAGCTCGCCGCTCAGTTTCTAGCTTGGTTTCGCCGGGGCCACGTGTGCCAATCCCGCCGCCCAACCGCGACATGGCGCGCCCGCGCCCGCTGAGCCGGGGCAGCATATAGGCCAGCTGGGCTAGCTCGACTTGCAGTTTACCCGCCTTAGACTGCGCCCGCTGAGCAAAAATATCTAAAATCACCTCAGTTCGATCGACGACGCGCAGGCCAATCTGGGCTTCCAGGTTGCGAACCTGCGTCGGCGACAGACTGCGGTCAAACACCACCAGGTTGGCTCCTAGCGTTTGAGCCGTCAGAGCAATTTCCTGGACTTTGCCATCCCCAACTACGGTCTGCGGATGGGGCGTAGCACGACGCTGCTGCATGGTCTCTACGACCTGCCCGCCTGCCGTTTCGACCAGCTGAGCCAGCTCCGTCAAGGTATCGCTAAACGACTGTGAGACCCGCTCCCGCGTCATTAGGCCAACTAACAGCACTCGATCTTGATCCGAATCGACCTGACGCGCTGTGGCCTCGCGGCGAAACTCTTCTTCTAAGCTGGTCGTCAGCTCCCCAAAATCTTGGTCGACCAGCAGATCGAGGCCAATCGGTGGCGAAACTGTCCAGCGGGCTTCGGGATGCGGCATTAGGTGTGCCAAGTAGGCTTCTTTCACATAGCCGGTTGCCCCACCACCCCGCCGCTCAAAGCCGCCGCCTGTCAGGCTTAGCACCACCAGCGCGTCGAGCCGCTGAAAGGCCATCGCTGTTAAGGTGGCCTCGCTGGGCGTGATGGGCTTAAGCTGAGTCGAAATGCAGCGAATGCCGCTCAGCCGTTCAGCTCCGTATCGCGGTAACTCTAGGGGCGGAATCTGCGTCTGGCGCACTGTCCCCACGCCCACCCGAATCACCTGCCCTCTGCGGTTGACATAGGCACAGACAGGCTGGTTGATCTCGGTGCTGACGGCGGCCAAACGCTGCGAGAACTCTGGCGTGACGAGCGCGTCGATGGGCAGGCGCTGGTGATACAGACGCTGAAGCTGCTTAAGTTGACTGGACTTTAATCCCTGAAGCTGACCGTAGATTGTGTCGATGTTTGCACCTCGTTTCTAAAAGTCTCTAAAAAGCTATAGTGCTATTTTAACGGTCTCTTGAACAATACTCCGGACAGTTTTCTGAACGAGCCTACAAGGCTTTTGGGGGACTTGACAAGATGGAAGAATCGCTAGGGTCAAGGCATGAAGGAACTTCCAGACCGCAAGCAACTCAGTGAATCCGATCAAGACAAGCTCATCGAGTCGCTGTGAGATGAGTTGCAAAAGCTGCGGGTCAAACCTGCAAAAGTCCCGAAAAAGACATTCAGAACTCAAGGCTACCGCCTGCCAAAGGCTTCAAAGCCTCAGTCAAAGCACCTGCTGAATCCAAAACCGATCAGCGCACCGCGAGTCTAGGTCGGGTGGTCTGGAGTCACAAGTTGAGCCAGACCCCAGACCAAATTTATCCATCGAAGTCAGCCCGCTCGACGGCTAGCTGAGCGGGCTGAACTGGGCTATCTCAGCAGAATCGCCATCCACTTGCCTGTAGCAAAGGGCGCGGGCAAAACGGGCGAGAACTGGCTGCGGTCGGTGATGACGCGCTTAATGTAGAAGTCGTTGATGTTGTGCTGCACCTGATCGCGGGAGCCGATGATGATAATCTGGACGCGCTCGCCCTGGATATCGTCACCAAAATTGTCGCCAAAATCAGGCAGCAGTTCGTTGAACTCTGAAGACATGAGACTTGTCGCGGAATAAAAAATGTACGCTGCTAATAGGGCTTAAAAACTTGAGGCCTGAGATCTTGACTCCACTAATAGCGTAGATAATCTATTCCGCAACAAGTCTATGGTATTCACCTCGTATTTTTTGTATGGGTCTGAAGCAGAGACCAAAGCCACAGCTTCTCAAGCTGCTTGTGTTGCGGAGGTGTGCCATATAATCGACACAGCCCCCCTGCTGGTGTTAACAGCAGGTTGGGTTAGCTGGCTAGTCGTGTCCTACCACTTCTAGTCAGTGACCTCGCCTCAATCTCTACCTCCCCGGCTGCGTTGCGCTCAGCCAGTTGCAAATCATAAACCGAAACTCGGCTCTACACAAGTAGGGACGGGTAATTTCTATGCTAGCTTAGACTTGTCGCGGAATAAAAAATGTACGCTGCTAATAGGGCTTAAAAACTTGAGGCCTGAGATCTTGACTCCACTAATAGCGTAGATAATCTATTCCGCAACAAGTCTCTTGTGAAGAGCACCCATTCAAATTGCTGACAGGGCAGGTTAGGGTAACTTCTTAAATGATTGAACTTTGAATGATTGAACTCCTATAAAATCACCACGGTTTATCAGGTGACAATCACAAAAAGTTTATAATTTTTGCAACTTTGCAAGCCCAGGAGATCAGATATTGAAAGTCCCAGACTCTAACCCTAGACGTAACCCTGATAGAGAAGAAAGAGAAATAATCAAAGCTGGTCACAAACTGATTTTTCCTGTGTGTAATTATGATCGCTTTTGGTCACGTCAGACCTTAATGAACACGCGAAGTGCTTCTTTCTTCGGTATGGTCTGGGCAGACAGGAATGCCCAAAATTATATTTGTAATAGATGTGGATACATATTTTGGTTTTTTGAATCAGACTAAAGCTGGCAACAGATTCAAGCCGTTACTCTTAACTATATAAATCATCATGGGAAAGCTTACACTTCAAGTCCGAACAGCCGATAATTTGCTGGATCTACTCACCAAGTCTGAATCTGCGGCTTGGGTTGTGGCCGAAGAAAAGGCTGAAAAAATCACTCACATTCAAATTGTGAACTTTAGCGGTACACAAATGATTGAAGGCGTGTTTGACCGAAGTTCTAGCTACAGGACAGAAGACGGTAGGCTCGTTATAAAGTTTTTAGACGGGCGCATCATTAATTGTATTGTTCAGTTTGTGGGGCAGAATCCCGTCCACTATATTTGAGATGTAATCGCTCACGCTTTTGGCTAGTCAAATCAATCTATTTTTATCTGGAAAACTATTCACAAAAAACTACTTCTATGAAACTATAGCGTATCACTAGCGATCCTAATCGTATAAACGGTCGGCCTTGTATCCGCAATTTTCGTCTTACCGTTCGTCGGATGATAGAGTTACTAGCAACTTACCCTGATCGAGAAGGGCTATACCAAGAATTTCCAGATCTGGAAGATGAAGATATTCGGCAAGCCCTGATTTTCGTGTCTTCTTATCTAGACGATCGGATCATTGATCCTGGGAAAATATCATTCAAGCGGATCACTAATTTTCGGCTCAGGTTTTGATCAAATAGTAGTTTCAAGCAGTACTCACCGTAGCAACTAAACGATGATCACGGTCAGCTGCAAACTCTAGGCAGGCTGTAATATCGGTTGCTGTTAGCTCTGGGAAATCGTCAATAATTTCAGCAGCAGACATGCCAGCAGCTAGCCAACTCAGAACGTCGTACACCGTGATCCGCATCCGACGAATGCAGGGTCTACCACCGCGCTTGTCAGACTCTATGGTAATGATGTCACGATAGGTCATAATATCCAGCAGGTTTTTTACATCTACATTTAAGTCTATAGGCTAATACTGCGCGTTACCGCTGCTGCCACCCTAACGACAGCCCACCCAAGCCGGAAACGCCGGATTCTGCTTAGCCTCAGATGGGAACTGATTGCAGGCTCCTACCAAATCGGCGTAGTGTGTATTCACTATAGTTTGCCACTCTTCAATCAGCGCAGGCGAAATCGGCAGGATCATGTCGGTGCTTGCGGTCGGGATATGCAGCTCTAGGCGGTATTCCGTCAGCAGATCCGGCAGGACGCTTTGCAGGTCATATTGCCCGACATGCAGCTGCGGCGTTTTGAGCAGAATTTGGTCAGAAATATTGGCGAGCGTCAGCTGACGATTGGGGGCGCTGAGGCGAATCGGCTGACTCTGATCAATTTCTACCGCTCCCGGAAACCCAACCAGCCGCAGGGCAATCTCGGCCTCACGCTGATCCGAGTCAATCGACTTAAAGGCAATCACCTGCCAGCTATAGTGACGCTGATCCCGCAGCGTCCGCCGCGACTGCACCACCACCGCGCCCGACGTATCCGCATTGTAGAGAATTGCAGCCTGAGCCGGGAGGCTAAACGCCAAGACCAGCAGCCCAACACAAAACAGCCAGATTGCTCTCCAAGCAGCTCTCTCCCAAACCATAGTCCTAGTCAATTCCCTCATTCACCGGGAAGCGATCGATCAGCTGAATCGCGCGGTTGGCGTTGTCCTTCAGCGCGCCAGAGATATAGGGCACATGTGGCACCTGCGACAGAAAATCTACCGTGCGGCGCAGAATTCGTACCACGTCACCCTCATCCAAGCTGGTGTTCTCGCACAGCTCCGGCCAGTCCACGCCCAGTGCCCACTGCTCAACCAGACCAATCCACTCAGTTTCTAACCAGACGGGCATGGCAATGTTGTAGCGCCGCTGAAGCTTAAACAGCTCCCGCCGCAGGCCGCGCAGACCACCCAACGCCTCCTCAATTTCACGAGAAGGCTCATAGCGCGTCCAGATGTCTGGGCGCGAAACCTCCGTCACCAGCGACGCGCAGGCCGCCGCCAGATAATGTGGATCGAGCGCGTCTAGCTCGCCGGAAGCGAGTGCCAGCCCCAGCCAGAGTTCATTGTCGCCCCGGATGGCGGCAGCCACCTGTCCCAACGGCTTCGGCTTGGCGTCTTCCAGGCAATCAAAGGCTTGCAGAATCGCCATCAGATCTAAAAACTCCTGCCAGTAGCGCTTGGTATGCTGCTCTAGCTTTTGCTGACGGCTGGCTAGCTCCTCCTGCATGCGTTCAATCCGGCGGCGACGCTTGAGCAACTGCGCCGGATCGCCAAGCTGATGCAGCGGATGCGCCTGGAGCTGCGCTTCGACTGCCGCCACTCGTCCCTGCTGGTCACGCACTTCCGGGGCGCTGAGTTCGGGCGTGATCATGGGAATCAAGTGAGCAACGGCCTCTGAGAGCTGATCGCCCTTGCGGACTGAGCCAGGTTTAGGCGCGAGTTCGGCAGGCGGTGTTAGCTGATCGGCCTGCGCTAGGCGCGGAAATTCGGCGTGTAGTCCGGCCACGTCGCTTACCGTTACCACATACCAGCGGTTGTCTTTGCCGAGACAGACTAGAAACGGAAACCTGCCGGAACCAGGAATCTTCAGCACTAGCGTCGCGCCCAGCGGCTCAGCTACGGGGACATGCTTGCCCTTGAGGCTGAGAATCGTCCCCGCCACTGCAAAGGAAAGCGCCGTTGCCAAATGCTGTGACTCTAGCTCGTAGGCTTGCTGGTGCAGCGTTTTGAGCAGTCGCCGCTCTTCTTTGAGGCGCTCGTTCAGCTTTTCGTAGCCCGCGACTAGCTCTGGGTCAATGCCTACCTGCTGCTGCTGGTGCGCGATGGCAGCGGTCAGATCATTGATTGCCTGCTGCTGGGGGCGCAAATAGAGGGTCGAGAGGTAGTTGCCAAAGCTGCGCTCAATGAGATTCTGGGCTTCTTCAATATTGTGCGTTTGCAGCAGGTTCAGCACCATGCCGTAGCTGGGCGAAAACTGGCTGACCAACGGATCGGCCTTGGAGGTCGCCAAATAGACCGCCTCCGACACGCCCTCAAACGGAGTCTGCACCGTCACCACATGGCCTCGCTCATCCATGCCGCGTCGTCCGGCGCGTCCGGCCATCTGCAAGAACTCGGAGGCGTTCAGCAGTCGATGGCCGCGATCGGTGCGCTTCGAGAGGCTGGAGATTACCGTGGTGCGGGCGGGCATGTTGATGCCAGCCGCCAGCGTTTCGGTCGCAAAGACGATTTTGATCAAGCCCTGCTGAAACAGCTCCTCGATTAAGCCTTTCCAAGCGGGCAGCACTCCGGCATGATGCGAGGCGATGCCCCGATAGAGCGACTCGACGTAGCCACTGCGGCCAGCCTCCGGGTTGCGCTCCAAGAAGTCGTCAATCTGGGCGCGTAGCGTGGCGGCTTCCTCAGGCGTGACTAGCGAGGCGTTGGCCATATCACTGACAGCCTTGTCGCAGCCGCGTCGGCTAAAGATGAAGTAGATGGCGGGCAGCATATCGCGCTGCTGGAGCTGACTGGCGACGAAGGCAATGCTGGGCGCTTCCTGTCGGCCTCGCTGCTTGCCGCCTTTGGGCTTGAGCCGAGGGTTAACGCCTTTGCCAGAGTCGTTGAGCAGCGGGAACAGCCCTTTGGGGTTGCAGAAGTGGAAGTCGAGCGGCACAGGCCGAAAGTCGGAGTAGATGAGCTCGGTCGGGCCATGCACTTCGCCAATCCAGTCGGTGAGCTGGTCACTGTTGGCAATTGTGGCGGAAAGCGCGACGAGCTGCACGCCGGGAGGACAGTAAATGATTGACTCTTCCCAAACTGTGCCGCGCTGGCGGTCGTTCATGTAGTGGCATTCGTCGAGCACCACGGCTTCGACATCCACCAGCGAGGTGCCCACCTGGCCAATCGGCGTACCGTAGAGCATGTTGCGGAAGATTTCGGTGGTCATCACCAAGATCGGCGCTTCCCGCTGCAAGGACAGATCGCCCGTCAGCAGCCCAACTCGATCTGCGCCGAACTCGTTGCGGAAGTCACGCAACTTTTGGTTAGAGAGGGCTTTGAGCGGCGTGGTGTAGAAGACGCGCTTGCCATGCGCCAGCGCCCGATGGATCGCATATTCGCCAATCAGCGTTTTGCCGGAGCCAGTCGGCGCACAGACCACCACTGATTTATCTGCGTCCAGCGCATTGATGGCTTCATACTGGAAGTCATCAAGTTCAAACGGGAACAGCTGGCTGAGATCTAATCGAGACTGGGAGGGCAGATTCACGAGGGCAATGGCTATGTGATTATCCCCAATCATACTCTGCCCCCGAATAAGCTGGGCATAAGCCGGACAGCTTCGGGGGCAACCGCTCTCTAGCTAGCCTTTCCGTCTGCCAGCTTGGCCTCAGCCCGTCGCTGCAACAGCGCCATCACCGAGGTTTTTTCGAGTAGGCCAACCAGCTCGCCGTTTGAGCGCAGCACCACCAGCTCTGGCTGTTTTTCTAAGCGCGATACGACTTCCAGCAGCGACTCGGTAGCCGGAATCGTCGCCGTTTCGCTCTTGGGCTGCATCAAATCGCGTACTGTCACGTTCCACCAATCGTTGGTGGACACAGCATTCATCGCATCGACGCTAATCTCACCGATCCACTGACCTTCAGCATCCACAACGAAGTATTTGCGCCAGTTAGCCGGATTGCCAATAATGTGATGATTCGCGAATTCACGCAGCGAGATGTCAGCATTCACAATTGGACTGTTAGGCACAACTGCATCACCTGCATCTAGGCCGCTGAGCTGCTCCTGCATCGAAGCCGCCTGCACATAGCGTCCGGCGTTTTGTAACAAGAACCAACCGACCAGCAGCGTCCAGATATTACCAATCGGGCTAATTTCCAGCACGCCCAGCAGACCCAGGCTAATCCCAATCCAGCCCAAGACCTGTCCAGCGCGGCTAGCAAAGGCGATACCCCGATACGGCTTGCCCGTAATTTTCCAGACGATTGCCTTCAGCACGTTGCCGCCATCTAGTGGCAGTCCCGGCAGCATATTGAACAGCGCCAGCGCCAAGTTAATGGCTGCCAGCAGACCCAGCATGGCTCCAATTGCCCCAGACGCGCCGCTGAAGAGTCTCACAGCCGTCAGCACTAGAGACAAACAGAGGCTGACCAGCGGGCCAGCAATCGCCACCCAGAACGCACCTGCGGGGGTCTTAGACTCTTCGCCTAAGCTAGCCAGCCCGCCGAAGATAAACAGCGTAATCGAGTTAACCGGAATTCCCTGCCGCCGCGCCACTAGACTATGCCCCAGCTCATGCGCCAGCACCGAGGCAAACAGCAGCAGTGCCGACGCTAAGCCTAGCCCCCAGCTGCCAAATTGCCGGCCATAGTCCCAGGTAATCAGCGCCAGGATTAAAAACCATGAGAAGTTGACGTAAAACGGAATTCCAAATAGAGCGCCAATGCGGAAATTACCAGTCATTGGGGTTGCCTCCCTGGCCTCAAGCCAAAATCGTTGAGCGTTTTATCTTTGAATTGTTTTAGGAAGTTTGGTGAGTGATTTACATCATCAATTTGTGATGTTTCTATCGTAACGGAATGTGAACCTGCACCCAACCGTCGAAAAGGCAGAGATAACCGTCCTTGCGTCGGCACTGGGTAAGCCGCTAAATTTACGGACAAGTCACCTGCGAGCATAGCCGAAAATCAGTAGGTTCTCGATGTATGTCTCAGTAGATTCCAGGCAAAGTATTGAGCATTGACGGCGGCTCAAAGCTGCCAGCTCCCGATTCAGTCCTCCATCTCAATCAATACCCTCAATCAATACCATGTTCCAACCCACCCATTTGCTCGTGTCTCGTTCTCGCCAAACCCCAGTTCAGCTCGTTGCCGCTGAGCATGGCTTCAAAATTGTCACCGAAATCGAATTCCAAACAGACCGCGAGCCTGCTTTTGAAATCCGCTCCAAGCAGGGCTTCTTCTGTCAGGGCATCCCGGTTGTGGGCTATAGCCTTCAGCCGATCAGCGTTGAACTTGAGGCCAGCCGCGAGTCTGTGGATAGTGCCTCGGTTTCAGCTTAGTCCAAGCCCGTCTCGGCAGAGATCAGGCTGAGATAATTCAGACTAAAGTGGATCTTGTACCTCCGCTCAGTCTGCGCCACCTATGTCTCAGCCCTTCAAGTATCCCAACAGTGCTCAGGTCAACCAAACCGACGACTATCACGGCAAAACCGTCGCTGATCCGTACCGCTGGCTAGAAGATCCGAATTCTGCCGAAACACAGGCCTGGATTGAGGCGCAGAATCAGGTAACGTTTGCTTTTCTCAAAGACAGCCCCAAAGACAGTGCCATCCGAGAAGACTTAGAAAAGCGCCTGACGCAGCTCTGGAACTACGAGAAGTTCGGAATGCCGTTTAAACGCGCTCACCGCTACTTCTACTTCAAAAACGACGGCCTGCAAAATCAAAGCGTCCTCTATACGCTGCCTGAGCTTGACGCAGAGCCGCGCGTGCTGCTCGACCCCAACCAGCTCTCAGCCGACGGCACGGTGGCGCTCTCCGGGCTGTCGATTAGCGAAGATGGCAATCTAATGGCCTATGGTCTCTCGTCCTCTGGCTCCGACTGGCAGGAGTGGCGAGTCCGCGATATTGAGACGGGCAAGGATCTAGACGACCATTTACAGTGGATCAAGTTTTCTGGCGCGAGCTGGACGCATGACGGCACAGGCTTTTTCTACTCGCGCTACGATAAGCCGACGGCGGGCGCTCAGCTCGAAGAGGCCAACTACTACCAAAAGCTTTACTATCACCGACTAGGAACGCCCCAGACTGAGGATATCCTGATCTACGAGCGTCCTGACCAGAAAGAATGGGGCTTCAGCGGCGGCGTGACTGAAGACGGTCAGTATTTAATCATTTCCGTCTGGCTGGGCACCAACCCGAAAAACCTGCTGTTCTACAAAGACTTGTCGCAGCCCGACAGCCCAGTTGTGGAGCTGATCAGCAGCTTCGAGGCTAGCTACAGCCTGATTGACAACGACGGCAGCATTTTCTGGCTCCAGACTGATCTCGAAGCGCCCAAGAGCCGCGTGATTGCCATTGACATCCAGAATCCTGAGCAGTCCCGCGAAATCATCCCGGAGGCTGCCGAAACCCTGGAAGGCGTAGGATTACTGAACAACCAGTTTGTCGCCTCGTACCTCAAAGACGCGCATACGCAGGTGAAAATTTTTGACCTAGACGGCAGCTTTCTGCGCGAGGTAGAGCTGCCCGGAATCGGCTCAGCAGGCGGCTTTGGCGGCAAGCGCTACGACACCGACACATTCTACAGTTTTACGGGCTACACCCAGCCCAGCACCATCTACCGCTACAACATGCAGACGGGCGAGAGCAACCTGTTTCGCCAGCCCAGCCTCGACTTCAACCCTGATGACTACGAAACCCGGCAGGTTTTTTACAGCAGCAAAGACGGGACGCAGATTCCCCTGTTTATCAGCCACAAAAAAGAGCTGAAGCTGAACGGCCAAAACCCGACGATTCTCTACGGCTACGGCGGCTTCAACGTCTCGCTCACGCCCGCCTTCTCGCCCAGCACAATTGCCTGGATGGAGCTAGGCGGGGTCTATGCCGTGCCCAACCTACGCGGCGGCGGCGAATACGGCGAAGATTGGCATCAGGCAGGCATGAAGCTGAACAAGCAGAACGTGTTTGATGACTTTATGGCAGCGGCAGAATGGCTGATTGCTCAGGGCTATACCTCTAGCGCCAAGCTGGCCATTTCTGGCGGCAGCAATGGCGGTCTATTGGTAGGAGCCTGCATGACCCAGCGGCCTGAGCTGTTTGCGGCAGCGCTACCCGCAGTGGGCGTGATGGATATGCTGCGCTTCCACAAGTTTACAATTGGCTGGGCTTGGGCTTCAGAATATGGCTCAGCCGAAACTGCAGAAGACTTTGAGGCGCTCTACGCTTACTCGCCGCTGCACAACCTGAAGCCTGGAACAGCCTACCCGGCAACGCTGATTACCACTGCCGACCACGACGACCGCGTTGTGCCTGCTCACAGCTTTAAGTTTGCAGCAGCGCTTCAGGCAGCTCATGCAGGCGATAAGCCCGTGCTGATTCGGATTGAAACGAAGGCGGGACACGGAGCCGGGAAGCCAACAACCAAGGTGATTGAAGAGGTCGCCGATCGGTTTGCCTTCTTGCTGAAGGTGTTGCAGGCATAGCGACAATTTAGCGACAATTTCATGACTAGTGGCGACCAAACTCTAATTTAGTCGCCGCTAGTCGCCAAAATCTGTTCCGAACTAAATATTCTCTGCTAAAAGATTAGAAAGAGAACGCTAGATACGGAAATTGCTGGCGGACTGGAAAAAATTTATCTGTTTGCAGAAAAATAAAATAACGCTAGATGTAGAGAGATTTGACGAGTTGATATCTGTCGCTACGCTACATCTAGAAATCCCTCATAATTTGCGAATGGCTGAGACTGGCTTGCCCTCTAGCGTCTTGGCAATTTTCGGGTAAGAATAAATATTAGTAAAAGATAATTCAGGAGATCTTGTAGGTCGGCCTAACGCTAGAGGTAGGGGTGCAGTTTGCCAGAACTGTGCCAGATACCTGTTGTCAGCAGGATAGGTCACTGAGAAAGGCTAGGCTCGATTGCCAGATCGAGCCATTGCCAGATTTACCTGAGTTGAATGACACAACCACAAAGTTAAGCGAGGAATCCATGAAATCGCTGTTTAATCACTCTGCTGCTGAGCCAAGCTCAGGGCTACCTCCTAAACTGACGCTATTTAATGTGCTGTCTGCGAAATTGTCAAGGAACTTGTCAATGTCAGCGCTGAAGGGACTTTTGGGCATGACTGTCTTAGTCGGCGTGCTCAGCATAGCTTCTGAGGCTCAGGCCTATCTGCGCTTGGGTTCAGCAGGTAGCGCTGTGGCCGACGTGCAGGCCGCGTTGGGTATCCGGGCAGACGGTCTGTTTGGCTGCGAGACCAAGCAAGCGGTCATTGACTTCCAGATCCGCTCAGGAATCGCAGTCGATGGCGTTGTCGGGCCACAGACTCTATCTGCGCTGTTTGGGGTTAACGTCATCGGCTGCGGCTCAAGCTGTAGCTCAGGTGGTGTTCCGTCCGGTGGAACGCTCGTTGGTACGCCAATTCCCAATAATATTCTGGAGCCGGGGATTAAGCCGCCCTCCAGCGTGCTGCCGCCAGCGGTGACGGGACCTTACGTGGTGGTGATACCGGGTGCAGATGCTAGCAGACTGTCAGCCATTCAGCAGATCGTGCCGAACTCCATCATCGATGGCGCGCCTCAGGGCACGTTTATTAACGCTGGCGGCTACCCAAACTACTCTAGCGCCCGCGAAGTGGCTGGACGGCTGAAAGGATTTGGGTTTGATGCACGGGTGGATTACTTCCAGCGCTATGAAGAGGCCGATGCCCCCGGTTCAGGAAGTTCCTCTCAAGGTTCCTCCTCGTCCTCGTCAAGCTACACGCCCCTGCGCTGATCCGATGCTGGGCTGGATGAGCGTGTTGCGTAAAACTCACAGGGCTGTGGACGCTGGATCTTTAGCCCTATGAGTTTAGCGGAGTTCAGGACAAATCTGCCTTGCTCGCCTTTGTAGATATCTGCTAGATATCTAGATCCGTCAGATTTAGCTTCGGGCCATACATCTCGATAAACTCGCGACGGGGAGCGACTCGATCGCCCATCAGCACCGTGAAGATCCGGTCGGCCTCCGCTGCATCTTCGATTTCAACGCGCTTTAGAGTCCGGGTTTCCGGATTCATCGTGGTTTCCCAGAGCTGCACGGGCATCATTTCGCCCAAACCCTTGAACCGCTGGATATCGTATTTGGCGTTGTCGGGGAAGCTGGCGATAATCTGATTCCGCTCGCGGTCGCTGTAGCAGTACTGCGCGGTGCGTCCTCGCTCCACCTTGTACAGCGGCGAGCAGGCAATATAGACGTAGCCTTCATCCACCATCTGTCGCTGATAGCGATAGAAGAAGGTAAGCAGCAGCGTCCGAATATGCGCTCCATCTACGTCTGCATCCGTCATGATAATAATCCGGTGGTAGCGCAGCTGCGATGGCGTAAACTCTTCGCCTTTGATGCCCAGACCCAGCGCGGTAATCAGCGCCTGAATCTCGGTGTTTTTGTAGATTTTTGAGTCGTCGGTTTTTTCGATGTTGAGGATCTTGCCCCGCAGCGGCAAAATTGCCTGGAAGCGGCGATCCCGCCCCTGCTTGGCCGAACCGCCCGCCGAGTCCCCTTCCACAATAAAAATCTCAGATTCAGCCGGATCGCGAGAGCTGCAATCTGCCAGCTTTCCGGGCAGCGTCGAAGACTCCAGCACCGACTTGCGCCGCACCAAATCCCGCGCCCGACGGGCTGCTTCTGCGGCATTGAACGCCTGAATTGCCTTCTCCAGCACCGCGTCAGCTACCGCCGGACGGAAATCCAGGTATTCGGTAAGCACCTCGCCCACCAGCGAATCGACGATGCCGCGCACCTCGGTGTTGCCTAGCTTGGTTTTGGTCTGCCCCTCAAACTCTGGATCAGGCACTTTCACCGAAATTACCGCCGTCAGCCCCTCGCGGATGTTTTCGCCAGCCAGGTTAGAGTCGCCTTCTTTGAGCTTGTTGCGCTTGCGGGCGAAGTTATTCATCGTCCGAGTCAGCACGGCCTTCAGCCCTTCGAGGTGCGTGCCACCGTCAATGGTGCGAATGTTGTTAGCGAAGCCCAGCAGGTTGTCCGTATAGGCATCTGAGCACCATTGCAAGGCTACTTCCACCTGCACGTTGCTGCGCTCGCCTTTGATATAGATAATTTCCTCGTGAATAGCCTGCTTCTCACGGTTCATGTACTCGACGTACTCGCGAATGCCGCCTTCGTAGTAGTAGGTTTCAACATGCGGCTGATGATCCGGCAGCGACTCGATGCGATTATCGGTAAAGGTGATCCGCACGCCGCCATTTAGATAGGCCAACTCTCGCAGCCGTCCGGCTAGGGTCGTATAGTCAAACTCGATCCCGGTCGTAAAAATCGTCGTATCTGGCAAAAACGTGACGGCCGTGCCGGTGCGGTTGCCGCTGCTTGGCTCTGCCTTCAGTTCGCCTTGAGGCACACCCCGCAGGTAGCGCTGCATGAAGGCTTTCTGATCGCGCCAGACGTTGACCTCTACGAATTCTGAGAGGGCATTGACCACCGAGACACCCACCCCATGCAGACCACCCGACACTTTGTAGCCGCCGCCGCCAAACTTACCACCTGCCCCCAGCACCGTCATCACGGTTTCTAGAGCCGACTTGCCGGTCTTAGAGTGAACATCAGTCGGGATGCCACGTCCGTTGTCGATGACGGTGACTGAGTTGCCGGGATTCAGCGTCACCTGGATGTCGGTGCAGTAGCCTGCGAGCGCCTCGTCCACTGAGTTGTCAACCACCTCATAGACCAAGTGATGCAGTCCGCGCGGGCCGGTGCTGCCAATATACATACCCGGTCGCTTGCGGACATGCTCAAGTCCTTCTAGAACCTGGATCTGATCAGCACCGTAATCTGTTGTCATGGATGAAGCGCTCCGAATGTAACTTGAGAATCAGAAGAGAAGCCGATCTGCAACATGTGCAACAGGGTTTCGGCAAGTTCGAGATAAAGCCCAATCTGTAAAAGTCGGGTAATTCTCGAGTTGAAGCCGCCCCTAACCTCAGGACACTAAAATATATCAAAATTCTAACACAAAAGCCTTAACGGGGATTTTAGGCAGCTCTGAAGTGAGTTTTCTGACTGCGATGGATCAAAATAGTTTGTCAGCAATTCTTCATACTGGAAATTCTCGAAAACATTGGAGCTTGAGGAGCCTCTTGCCCTGGTCTTGCAGCTCTAGCGTGACGTACATTTGTACCATATTCAATATTCCCCATTTTACTCTAGACAAAGGAAGATGAACCCTGCTTTGCCGCTAATTTCTGGTTTACCCACTGGCTTACCTACTGGCTTACCCACTGGCTCAACGCCCTGTTCAGCAGCCGGTGAGCTGCCGCTGATTGTGATCTGCGGAGCAACCGCGACAGGCAAATCCAGTCTGGCGATGGCGTTAGCGGCTCGGCTAGCAGGCGTGATTTTGAGCGCGGATTCGCGGCAGATCTACCGCGAGTTTGACATCGGCACTGCCAAGCCCAGCCCAGCCGACCGTCAGCAGGTGCCCCATGCCCTGATCGATATCTGCGATCCCACAAAGACACTGACGCTGGCTGAATATCAGGCGCAGGCGCAGCTCAGTCTGGATCAGATCGCCAGCGCCGCCAGCGCCAGCAGCAGCGCCAGCAGCGTCCCCCAACCGCTGCTCGTTGGCGGCACCGGACTCTATATCAAATCGATTGTCCGGGGGCTGAAGATTCCGCGCGTTGCACCTCAGCCTCAGCTACGCGAGCAGTTGAGCCAGCTCGGACAGCCGTTCTGCCATAGGCTGCTGCATCAGATCGACCCGGCAGCGGCGGCCAAAATTCATCCGCATGATCAGGTGCGGACGCAGCGTGCCCTGGAAGTTTTTTATGTCAGCGGCCAGCCGATTTCGCAGCAGCAGGGAGAACAGCGACCCAGCTATCCGATTTTGCAGCTAGGGCTGGACTGCCAGGATCTCGACTGCCTCAGCCTGCGGATTGCCCGCCGCACCGCCGAGATGATCGAGCAAGGCCTGCGGGACGAGGTTGCGGATCTGAGCCAGAAGTACGGCTCAGATCTGCCGCTGCTGAGCACGCTGGGCTATCGAGAAATGGCTCAGCATCTAGATGGAAAGCTAACGCTGAGGCAGGCTGAGGCCGAAATTGCCCTGCATACGCGCCAGTTTGCCAAGCAGCAGCGCACTTGGTTCAAGACCGACTCCAGCATTATCTGGTTTGATGCCGATGCCAATCATCTGTTGGATCGAGTTTGGGAGACTGTGCAGGCGTTTCACTCAGTTTATTCAGGTGGTGCAGGTAGCTCAGCCTAATGTCAGCCCGGTTTAAGGCGATGGTGCAATACTAAGTAAACGGGTCACATCTAGTTTCCAGACACGACGTTTAACTTAGCTTTTGCTACTGCTACCCATGCCGCTGATTGAGCCAATTCGGGATCTGCTACCGCTCCCTGTTCTCAGCTATTTCTGCCCGCTGCTGATCATTGGCAGCCTGCTGATCAGCTTTGGCCACTGGCTCTATGCCAAGGGCTACATCGCTATCGCTGTTTATAGCCTCTCGATTTTCACGCATTCTCTGATGAGAGCTACGGTTGCGAGCGCTGAGCAGGCTGCTATCATCGGCGGTTTTTTGGCACCTGCGGTCTACGGTCTGGGATTTGTCTGCTTCGGCGCGGTGCGGGCGCTGCGCCTCCCCTATGGTCGCACTGCGCCCGTTCGCATTCAAAGACGGGGGCGATTGCAGCAGCTGATGGCCAGCGCCATTGGGGGCGGCGTGGGCATCGTGACGGGCGCGTCTCTAGGAGCGGTGGCTGGCTTAGCGCTATTTTTGGTTGCGCCCCTGCTAGCGCTCAACGCCAATTTGGGCTGGCAGGTCGAGCAAAGCCTGCCGCGTGTTTTGGCCTGGAACATTGAGCTATTTGGCATTGTGGGCTTTGTACTGGGGCTGCTGTCAGGCTGGGGACTGTTTAACTTCAAGCATCTGGGCGACAGAATTTTGATCTACGTGACGATTCAGGGATTTGTCGCTGCTTCGGCGGGCAGACGCTTGCTGAAGCGAATTCTGCGGCGCTAGAGATTCACAGCCAATCCTCGATAGACCTCAGCTAAGTCGGCCAGCTGATAGTGAGCATTGAGTCCGCTGGGGTTGGGCAAGACCCAGAGTTGGCAGGCTAGTAAGTCGTCTGGCAAATCCTCCTGCCTGCCAATCTTCGCTTTGGGCTGGCGGAAGGCGGTGCGATAGGCGGAGATGCCCAGAATCGCCAAAATTTGCGGCTGATATTGCATGAGCTTTTGCAGCAGCGCGTGCCGACCAGCTTCTAGCTCAGCGGCAGTCAGTTGGTCGGCACGCGCTGTCGCCCGCTCGACAATATTGGTGATGCCATAGCCCAAGATTAGCAGCAGTCGATCTTCAAACGGGCTATAGCGTCGATCGGTGATGCCAGCAGCAGCGAGGGCAGGCCAGAATCGATTACCGGGACGGGCAAAGTGGTGGCCAACTGCGGCGCTGTAAAGGCTGGGGTTAATGCCGCAAAACAGCACCTTTAGATCAGGCGCAATAATGTCGGGCACTGTTTGGTTGGCAGCAGCTTGAATTTGGGCAAGGCTGGGTTTTTCAGAGGGACGGCTAGGCATCTTTGTGCAGGCGATGGCTAAAAAGAACTGGACTTGCCTCGCGGCTCCTGAGGCATTTTCCTCTAGAATGGCGACACTTGGCTAGGTCAGAGTCTATCCGGTCATCTGTCGCGGAGCCTATCGCTTGGTAGAGGGTGAGTGAGTGACTAGGTAGTATGCTGAAGAGTAGAACGCCTGCTGAATCTAGCTGCTGAATCTAGCACTAGATCCGGAATGTTGCAGAGACTATATTAGAAGCGATTGAGAAGTGACCAGCAGCAGTTGCTTAGATAAGCGTCAAGGTAAATAGAAATGACTCTAACTCGCACTGGTCACCTAGTCAAGCCAGCCGACTCTCTAACCCGATCTAGGGTGGAGCCAGAGCAGGCCACAGCTGAGCGACTCCAGATGGAGCAGGCTCGGATGGCCGACGTGAAGCTGCTATTAGAGTCGGCATTTGAGCGTGAAGACGTGACGGTCAGGCTGATTTTGAACTGCCTCTATGATATTGGCGTGGTCAATTTGATCAACCAGCGCGTGGCCAACCGTCCGCTGAATCGACTGGCACAATGCAGCGCCAAATTCTCCAAGCCGGTCGTTAAGATCTTTGCGATGCGCTGGTTCAAGCGCAACTGTCCGCAGCTGATTACTAGCTGGCTTTACACTAAGGTCAAGTTTGAGCCGAAGCAAATCGCTCAAGTGGTCGAGGCGGCTGAGCAGGCTGGATCTGTACAAGAGATTCAGGAGTATGGTCTAGCTGTTGGTTTAGATCAGCAATCAACTCAAAAACCAGACCCGCTAGCAATAGGGCAAGCTTCGATTTTAGAACTTGCGGCCTGCCGTCAAAAAGTGAAGCTGCTGCAAGCCCGCGTCAGGCTGCTGGCAGTACTGCTAGCAGGAGTCAGCATAACGCTAGGTGGGGGACTAGCTTGGTCAGTCTGGCAGGGGGCAGCTTGGCGAACCGAACCGAATTCGACCGTCAGCATTGAGCGGCCGCAGCCGTAACTCACGAAGCCATTACACAAGAATCATGGTCTCAACCAGCGTTGAGAGAAGAGATGCACCTTCTCTCAACATCTAAATGAATTTTACTACAGCAGCAAGTCGCTGTAGATAATGTAGAGTTTACTGAATCTCGATGCCCTGATAGTCGCAGGTGTTAACGTCTGAGTAAACAGACTGAGAGCCATTCTCATATTCAACAGCAACGTTATAGATGCATTCACGACCCAAAAGATTGACCTTCCAGGCGCGACCAGGCGGCAGCTGACGAATGCCCCCATATACGGCAATATCATCAGGATTGCTGTCGCTGTAGATATGCAGATATAGAATATCCTGCCAAGAGTTGTTAAACAGCTCGAATGAATGCGTCTGAAACGGAGTTTGGCTATTGACGCGGCTAACTTCAGATGGATAGAATCGGGGCGCACCATAGACTTGGGCGCTAGCAGCACTCGCGAAGACAGGCAAGGAACTCGTAAACAGAATGCTAACAGCAAATAAGCGACGTAAATTCATCAGGAGAATTCTCCTTAAACTAAATGGGACTAAATGGGACGGTTAAATCAATTCAAAACAGTCCAAGCTCCAAGCTGCAGCTAAAATGCGGCGACTCTGTAGATGTGCTGCAACTGTGGGAATTGCTGCGAGGCATGGAAAACTCCTGCCTCGAATTTAACTTGAGCAGCAATTCGATGAGACTTAGCTCAATCAATCTCGCGCCGATCACCTTCTGATGTCTATCTAGTATCTAGATACAAAAGCTCGGCTCCTGATCAGGACAGAAGTCGAAAAGCTGTCCAGAAAGCTAGTTCGCGTTAGCCGAACTAACCGCCATCTCCATCAAAATATTCTGAGCGTTGCGTTCTGGTTCATCTCCAGGCAGACGCTGCTGGTATGAGCCGTCCGACTGAAGCTCCCAAGCCTGCCGATTGTCTGACATCAAAATGCCCAGAATCTCCTGAAGGTCTTTGGCTAGACTCGGATCTTCAATGGGCGTAACCGCCTCAACTCGCCGATCGAGGTTGCGCGTCATCCAGTCGGCGCTGCCAATATACACCTCATCGCTACCGTCATTTTGAAAGTAAAAAACTCGCGAATGCTCGAGGTAGCGTCCGACAATACTGATCACGCGAATATTTTCACTCACATATTGCAGCCCCGGACGCAGGCAGCAGATGCCGCGAATGATCAGATCAATCTGAACGCCAGCCTGAGAGGCTTCATAGAGCGCAGCAATCATCAGCGGATCGACGAGCGAGTTCATTTTGGCAATGATCCGACCCGAACGCCCCTTCTTGCTATATTCAATCTCGCGGCGGATCAGCTGCGTCATTCGCTCGCGCATATTCACAGGCGAAACCAGCAGCTTGCGGTAGGAGCGCTGACGCGAATATCCCGTCAGATAGTTGAATAGATCGGTGAGATCTGCGCCTAGCTCTTCTCGGCAGCTCAGCAGTCCCAGATCAGTATAGAGTCGAGCCGTCTTGTCGTTGTAGTTGCCCGTACCAATATGCACATAGCGCCGAATCCGATCCGCCTCTTGGCGCACTACCAGCACGACCTTTGTATGAGTTTTGAGTCCGACGAGACCATAGACCACATGCACACCCGCTTCCTCTAAGCGCTTGGCCCAGTTGATGTTGTTCTCTTCGTCAAACCGCGCCTTCAGCTCGACTAAGGCCACCACCTGCTTGCCGTTTTCTGCTGCCGCAATCAGCGCCGCCACAATCGGCGAATTGCCAGAAGTGCGGTAGAGCGTCATTTTGATTGCCAGCACAGCCGGATCTTGAGCCGCCAGCTGGATAAACCGCTGCACCGACAGCGAGAAAGAGTAGAACGGATGATGCAGCAGCAGGTCGCCGTTACGAATCACCGTAAAAAAATCTTTTTCTTCCTCGCCGCTCTCCCCTTTGGTAAACTCTCCTACCGAACGCAGCCGAGGCGGCACAATCGAAGTGCGCGGCTCATCTTTCAGGTGCGGCAGCGGCAGCGACATCAGCGACATTAAATCTTTGAGGTTGAGCAGGCCGTCGATTTCATAAACTTCCTGGCTGGTAATCTTCTTTTCCTGCATCAGAGTGACGCGGATATTTTCGGGCATTGTCGACTGAACTTCTAGCCGCATCACCGAGCCACCGAGCCGCCGCTTCCGCAGCTCTTGTTCAATGGTCAGCAGTAGATCGTCCGCATCATCTTCAGCAATTTCAATATCTGCATCTCGCGTCACCCGGAACAGATAATATTCCTGGATATTCATCCCTGCAAACAGCGACTCCAAATTGTGGGCAATCACCTGCTCTAAGGGAACCCCCATCCAGAGGGCGGGCTTGCCGTCAATCTGCCGCAGCTCCGGCGGAAACGTGACGAAGCGAGGTAGGCTGCTGGGCACCTTGACACGGGCAAAATGTTCATCTTTCTCTTCTGGATCTTTGACCACTACGGCCAAATTCAGGCTGAGGTTGGAGATAAACGGAAAGGGATGCCCCGGATCGACCGCCAAAGGCGTCAACACCGGGAAGATCTGCTTCTCGTAATAGTTCTGGAGGTAGAGGCGCTGCTCTTGGCTCAGGTCAATGTAGTTGAGGATATGGGCACCATGCTCAGCCAAGGCCGGACGCAGCACTTGCTCAAAGTTTTGGTGCAGTTCGGCCACCATGGGGCGCAGCCGTTCCCCCACTGCGTCAATCTGCTCTTGGGGCGTGCGGCCATCTGGCGTGAGCGTCATCACACCAGCCTCCACCTGCGCTTTGAGTGCCGCCACCCGCACCATGAAGAACTCGTCTAGGTTAGAGCTAAAGATGGCAGAAAACTTCAGGCGTTCCAGCAGCAGCGTCCGAGGATCAAGCGCCGAACTCAGGACTCGACGGTTGAATTCCAGCCAGCTCAACTCGCGGTTGATGTAGTACTGCGGATCGTTGAGGCTGATCTCTGGAACTGTCTCTTTAGCTCTGGTCATAGTTCTGGGGATTGTTCTAGGGAAGCTGCAAATATGCTGAATTCTCCCAGAAATCAGGCCATAAAGGAAGTGTTCTCAACAACACCTGCACCTATTTTGATGAATCAGCCTGCCCTGATTCATCAAAATAGGTGCAGGCTCTTTGGGGCAACGCTCTAGCTGTCTGCCTGAGGTATCTCAACAGCGAACCAGATGCTGAGCCACCTTATGAACTTCCTGGCTAAACGGATGCTCCGGATGATGTAGCCAGAAGATGCCGCTGCTAGCGAGTTGCAGCATTTCCTCGTTTTCTTGAAACAGCCCTGCAACCGTCACACCATAGCGACTTTCGACCTGCTCAATCACGGCAGCAGGCTCAAATGACTGCGGCACTTTATTCACCACCAGCATCAGGTTGGGCACATCCAAACGCTGGGCTACCTCTAGCGTTACGGCAGTTCCCAAAAAGTCCTGTCGATCGGGACGGAGGATGATCACCGCCGCATCCGAAACGGCAATCGACAGCAATGTCTCCTCGTTTAGGCCGGGATGCGTGTCAATAAACAAATAGTCAAGGTCAAGCTGAGCAATGAGGTTCTGGAAGCCATCGTTCAGCAGCCCGACATCAAACCCCTCTCGCAAAATTTTAGCAATCTCTCCAGCCTTGATGCTGGAAGGTACAAGGTAAACTGTACCCGATAGGCTCACCGATTCACCGTCAGCAGCTTTCAGATTTTGCGTCACCTCGTAGGCGGTTTTTTCGATGCCGCAGCGCTCCCAGAGATAGTCATTTAGCGAATAGATAAAGCTGTCTTCGTCCAACCCAAAAATGACGTGAATGCCAGGAGACTGGATATCTGTATCGACAATGCCGACTCGCTTGCCATAGCTGGCGACCGCAACGGCCAAATTGGCAGTCAGGTTAGATTTGCCTGTGCCGCCCCGAAACGAGTGGATCGAGATGATTTTAGACATCAAATACCTGCTGCTGCTGACGATACTGGATTCAGTATGGGAACAATAGCCCCGAAACTATCGCATGAGCAGGGATTTATCCTCTATGAGCCATTGCCTAGATGTCTCACTGGATATCTCATCTGGTTTAGCCGCGATCTGGATCTCAATTGTGGGGGTTGGGCGATGAAAAGAGTTGGCCAGCAGGTCGCAATTCCGGGCATTTTGGGCGGCATGGGACCGCTAGCGCATCTGGAGTTTGAGCGGCGACTCATTCAGCACAATCTGGAGCGAGGAGCGAGCTGCGATCAGGATTATCCGGTCTGGATTTTGATTGGCGCATCTGATATTCCTGATCGGACTCAGAGTTTGGCCGGACTGGCGGCGGACTGTACGCCCTGGCTGGTGCGATATGGCCGACTCTTAGCGCAGGCGGGCGCAGATTTTCTGGTAGTCACCTGCAATACCTCTCACGCTTTTTACAATCGGGTGCAGCCACAGCTTGACATTCCCTGGCTGCGGCTAATGGACTGCACGGCGGAGTTTATTCATCAGCAATATCCGCAAATTCAGCGCGTTGGCATTTTGGCGACAGATGGCACCCTGCAAGCGGAGTTATATAGCCAGCCCTTGCTAGATATGGGTTTGACCCCGATCCTGCCAGTGGCTCACCAAGCTCAGGTGATGCAGGCAATTTATCATCCGAGCTGGGGGATTAAAGCATCTGGAACTTGGGTGAGCGATCAGGCTCTAGAACAGCTCAGGCAGGCGATTATCGGGCTTCAGCAGCAGGGCGCGGAGCTGGTGATTGCTGGCTGCACAGAGCTGTCGGTGGGGCTAGCGCGGATGTCAGATCTGCTGCTGCCCTGGGTTGACCCGCTCGACGTGATGGCTGGCCTGTCGCTGGATCTGGCCTTTGGTCATCGACCCATTCATTCTAGGCTGGCGGCTTGAGCGAAAATGATCACAATATCTAAACTCATTCGACCCACCGTTCAACTCATAATTCAACTCATAGTTCGACTCATAGTTCGAGTCACACTCTGCCTGAGCCTGATTTTAGGCTGCTGGTTTCCCAACATGGCACCGGTTCTGGCTCAGTCGGGGACGAACCTAGCGCAAATCGCAGCGGCATCGAACCAGACTAAACGTAGCGCAATGCCGCCCGACATTCAGAAGATTCGCCAGCGCGGCAAGTTGATTGTAGCCCTGCTCAATCGCGAGAACTCGCCGTTTTTCATGACCGACGCAGCCCGTGATTTTACTGGACTGGATGTGAAGCTAGCCGCAGGGTTGGCCGAGCAGCTCGGCGTGACGGTAGAGTTTAACCGCAAGGCTCAGACATTTGATGAGGTTGTGAAAACGGTCTATGACCTGAAGGCTGATCTGGCCATTTCAAAGCTGAGTCGGACTCTCAATCGAGCGGAGAGAGTGAGGTTCTCGCAGCCTTATCTGAAAATGCGGCAGGGCTTGCTCGTCAACCGATTGCAAATTGCTCAGCAGGCCAACGGTCGCAGTATGACCGAGGTAGTCCGTAACCTGCAAGGCAAAATTGGCGTGATTCGCGGCTCGTCCTACGTAGGTTTTACGCAGAAAAAATTCCCCAACGCCACGGTTGTTGAGTTCCCGACTTGGGCAGAAGCTGTCGAGGCCGTGATTCGCGGCAATATTCTAGCTACTTACCGCGATGAGATAGAGGTGAAAAAGATCGTTTTGAGCCAGCCCAACACTGCCCTTACCCTACAAACAATCGCCTTCACCGACACTCAGGATTCTATTGCCGTGGCGCTGCCTTGGGACAGCCCGCAACTGCTCGCTTACGTGAATCAATTCCTAGAAACCAACTTTGTAGACTACAGCGCCGAGAGCCTGCTGCAAGAGTATCCAACGGTAACGGCTGCTCCGTAGCGCTATCTCAAGATCATTTCTGCCTAACCTTCAAGTCCCGGCATATGTTTAAATTCATCCGCAGATCGACGGTTCTAACCTGGCTTCGCAGCCCTTGGTGTCTCGTCGCCAGTGTCGCTTTAGGCATCTATCTGGGCACTCAGCATCCGATAGTTGCCACCACCATGGCGCCGATTGGCACGCTCTATCTAGGCTTGCTGAAAATGTGCGTTTTGCCAATTTTGCTGACTTCAATTACCAGCAGCGTCGGTCGGCTAATGATGAGCCATGATGCCAAGCAGTCGATTCAGCGAATTCTGATCGTGTTTCCCGTCGGGCTACTCGGCGTTAGCGGACTAGCAGTGATCATTGCCACAATTGCCGCACCGGGCAAAAACCTCTCAGAAGCCACCCTCAAATCTCTGGGAGTTTTGGTGAATCAGTCTGGTATTGACTTAGAAATCGCCCTGAGCAGCTCGGTAGCATCCGCCAAAGATGCAGATATGAGCCAGTTTTTGCTGAGCATGGTGCCCGAAAATATCTTTAGCGCCCTGAGCGAAGGCCAGACCCTAAAAGTTTTGATATTCTCAATCATTTTCGGCGTAGCGCTAGGAGCCGTGCATGAACCCGTTATCGAGCGACTATTTGAAATTCTAGAAAGCATCTACAAAGGTTGTCATCAAGTGATTAACGGACTCACTTTGGCATTGCCGGTTGGACTCTGTAGTCTGCTAGCCGTACAGCTCTCTGATCTGGGTACAGAAGTATTATTCTCGATGCTTAGCTTCGTAATCGTAGCAATATTCACGTTTATACTACTCTATTTACTCTGCATCTTGATAATCTGGCGACAGACAGGCTATTCTCTGATCCAAATTTTCTCTGCTCTCAAGGAACCTACCATTTTGGCGCTGGCCACCTCCAGCAGCTTTGCCTGTATTCCTGCTACGATTTCAGCCCTAAGCGAAGGCTTAGCCTTTGACCGCAAAACCACTCAGCTTGTTGCCCCCTTGGCAATCACAATCTGTCGATTTGGGGCGGTGGCCTATTTTGCGCTAGCAGCACTGTTTGTCGCTCAGCTCTATCAGAAACCGCTAGATCTCAGTCAGCTCAGCCTGATCATGTGCTCGTCTATTTTAGCGGGTATGGCAACCTCAGGAACGACGGGTGTGCTCACCTTAACCATGCTCGATTTAGTGCTAACGCCCTTAAAGCTGCCATTAGAAGCCGTTCTGGTTCTGTTTATTGCAATCGATCCAATTATCAATCCGTTTCGGACGATGGGCTTGATTCACAGCAGCTTAGCCGCTACCGCCTTAGTCGCTGAGCCACGAGGCCGAATGGTCGAAATTCTGCCGCTCTCAGAGGCTGAGCTTCAGTAGTCAGCAGCACAGAGTTATTTTCTAGCCTTTGCCCTCACGTATCGCCAGTCTTAAGCCATGAAGCTACCGCAATTCTGCAAAACGCCCAATCTCAAAATTACGCTGGTGAGCGCCATCTTAGCCACCATTGGTGCGACTGTCGCTATTGTCTATCTGCCTTGGGCAATGATTTCCAAGCGGAATATCGATACGATTATTGCCCAGGTCAATCAGGAAATTTCCTTAGCTACCTCACAAGAAGTCGAGCGCCTGTTTGCCAGCGCTCAATCCGCCCAGCAGCTCATTCAAAGCAGCTTTACCCAAGACTTTATTGATCTCTCAAACCGACAGGCACAGGAAGCTTTCTTTTTGAGTGCGCTCGAAGCCAATCCTAACTTTACCTGGATTCAGCTGGGCTACGCAGATGGGGATTTCATTGGAGCGCAAAGAACTACTCAAGGACTGCTGCGCTTCCACAGCCGAGAGTGGAATGCCAAAACCAAAACAACGCTCAGCACAATTCGTTCTTATCAGCTAGAGGGTAAACAGCTACGCCTAATTGATCAAAAAAGCGAAACCATGAACCCCGCTTTTTATGCGCCGCAGCGACCCTGGTATCAGAGCGCAATTCAGGCGAAAGGCCAAACGGCCTGGACGGTGTATGTCTACCGTTCGACAAATGCACCTGGCATGGATACCACAATTATGCTTGAGAAGCAGGAAAAGACTGTTGGCGTGATCGGAGTTGGAATTGAGCTGACGCAGCTCTCAGATTACATGCGTAAATTGCAAAGCAAGCAGCCGGGAGAGGCATTTATTCTCAACGGCAAAGCTGAGCTGATTGCATCTTCAGACGCGCAGGAAGTCCGAGCTGAACCCGCTTACTCTAGCCAGCTTCAGCTCAAACAGCTCAGTGCCGCCCAAAATCCCCTGCTGCAATATGCTCACCAAACGCTTCAAACTCAGCAGATGAGCGTGGGCAAGCTAGAGTCCCAGCAGCGATTCGTCTATACCAATCCTCAGACAAACGCTAGATACTTCGTCTCTTTTTCCCCGGTTGGACATCTCGACTGGGTCGTGGGAACGGTGATTCCAGAAGCCAACTATTTGGGCGAAATTAACCGCAACAAGCAAATTTTGCTGATTGTGATCGGCCCGTTCATTCTGCTGACCGCAGGGCTGTCAATCTTGGCAGTGGATCGAGTAATTGCCCGCCCCATCCTAAAAGTTGCCCATGCTGCCGCAGATATCGAGACTGAAAGATTTGAGCAGGAGAGTCTATTTTCTGTTGCTCAGCGCACTGATGAACTCGGACAGCTCGCCCGCGTCTTTCAGACCATGGCTCGGCAAATCTATATGCGTGAACAGACATTGAAACAGCAGGTTCAAGAGCTGCGGATTGAAATTAATGAGACGAAGCGGCAAAAGCAGGTCAAGGAAATTGTTGAGTCTGATTTCTTTCAGGATTTGGCTAGCAGAGCCCAGACTCTACGGAGCCGCAACGCTAAACCAAATCAGGCTGAATAGATCTCTTTATGATTACAACACTGTAGAAACACTGAATTCTAAACTCAGTCCTTTATGGCAGCTTAAAATTGACGTAAATTTGCTCATCTAAAATAAACCTATTCTTTCCTACTATCTTGAAAGTAGGCGCGAAATTCAAGGAAGAATATGCCTGTAGTTAATGTATTTCTAGGAATTAACAACAACGGTGTTGTCACAAAACCGAGTCAGATTCAGGTTTCAGCTGTTCAAAAAGCGATCAACGACAATCTTCTCAATACGCTGTCTGCCAATTTTCCAACTCAGTTAGGATTTGCTAATCCTGATCAGGCAGAAATTGCCGCTCAAGAAGTTAGAGACGCTTTTCCTGGCTATATTTGGGTAGACGTTCATCCCCAAGAATATCCAACCTCGGTACATGCAAAAAGTACGGACAACAGCGTCAATGCACAAGTCCAGGTGCAGATTGTCGAGCTAGCGTTGAATGAATCGATTCAGGATAAGCTGGTAACTGCGGCAGTAGACGGCATCAAGACGATCATGGGTCAATCCACAGGGTTGCCAGTCAATATTGCTGCGGGCAATTATACGGGCAATATCGACATTACGCTGCCGCAGTCCAGTCAGGGCGGTGTGATCAGTGCTGATGGTCGAGATAACACAATTGGCTTCCACAAGGTGCTTTGGGAGAAAATCCTGGCCAAGACTGATTCTCTGGGACTCAACCTGGAACTCGTAGATAGTCTCAATAACCTTGATGGACTCCGAGGCGGTAAGGGCAACGATCTGCTGCTAGGACTAGGCGGCGATGATCTGCTAATGGCTGGTGCCGGCAACGATACGCTCTACGGCGGCAATGGCAACGACCAGGTTTTTGGCGAAGATGGCAACGATAAGCTTTACGGTGTGGGTCAAAGAAACCTCGGCGCAGGCAGCATTGATGCCCTGACGGGTGGTGCCGGCAAAGACACGTTCATGTTGGGGAACAGCAAGAATGCCTTCTATGCCAGAGGCGGAGATCTCGACTACGCTGTGATTCGCGACTTCACAATTGGTGAAGACAAAATCCGACTCGAAGGTAAGCGGCAAGATTATCAACTGGCTAAAGTTGAGGTGGCGGGTATCGGCAGCGAAGAGGATATTAGCGGTATCGGCATCTTTACCAAGGCGGGCGATTTAGTCGGAGTTGTAGAGAATGCCTCGCGTACCCTATCCCTGAGCAAGAACAGTCAGTTCTCGTTTGTTTAAGTGTCTGGTTCGTTCAGTTTGGCTATTTAACCAATTCTCTTAATTCAACAGGAGGTTTTCAATGGGTAAACGGATCAATTACTACCAAGATCTGATTGCAGACTATTCAAAGCCCGGTCTGGTTTCTGAAGCAATGCGACAAAAGCTGATCTCAGACGCAGAGCGTTTCGTAGCCATGAAGCAAGATATCCTGCCTCAGATCGGCGCAGACTATACAGCCAAGCAGATTGAGCAGGAGAACAAAGAGTGGTGGCCGACTCACTGCGAAGCGCTACGCCAGTCGAGGGGAGATATTTTAACTGGAGAGTATCGCAGCGAGCTGGTCTATTTCTGCCAGGATGGGCCTTACTACGGTGTAGAAGAGCAGAAAACCCGCGAACAGCACTGGTGGGCACTCATTGCTCAACCTGGTGTAACGATGTGCTGGCCAATTGTCATGTTCCACGGCGAGTTTGTGCATTTTGAGTGGAAGTGCGAAGACGACATTACGAATGAAACTATCGCGAAAGGCATGGTCTGCTGGGTGCGACGGGGACATCAAGGCGGCTGTCACTTCAAGAGCGAGCAGTTGACCTTCTATCGTGATGTGTTCGCACCGCAAAATCTGGTTGATCTGGTAACGCTCTAAGATATTTTTCTCTATAAGCACAAGGACTCAATATGACAGATATGACAGTGGTGAAAGGCAAAATCGGCATCTTAATCGAAGAACATTTCGACCTCACCGAGTATCGGTTGTTTAACAAATATTTTCCTGAGCAGGGCTACGTAGTTGAGTACATGTCTCATCTCTGGGGCAACGCTAGCCTCAAGTTTGGCTCTAACCCGGATCACGGCTACGTCGAAGAAGAGGTCGAAGTTACGGTCGAAGTGAATCAGGTCAACCCCGCTGACTATGCGGGCATTATCGTGATTGGCGGCTATGCCAGTGATCGACTTCGCTATCAGGCTACGGTAAAGCCCGGACAAAAAAATCAGGCTCCGGCAGTGGTCTTTCTACGTCGAGCAATGGCGCTACCAGCCGTCAAAAAAGGCGCGATTTGCCATAGTCTGTGGCTATTCTGTGCCGACAGTGACTTACTCCGCAACCGGAAAGTTACCTGTGCCCATAATGTGATCTGCGATGTCGAAAATGCAGGCGCAGAGATTGTTTACGAAGGTGAAGGCACGATAGCGCTAGTCGTAGATGGCGATTTGATTACCGGCAAGCATCCAGGTGTCACCGAGCAGTTTATGGCAGCGTTTGTTGCCGAACTTGAAATCCAGCAGCGTCAGCTCGAAATGGCTCGCTAAATTGCTTCGCTACCTTCCCACACCATTTGCCCACAGGAGACGACCAAGATAGATATGGAACATATGAGTTTCTCGTTCTCAGATACGATTGCTGGGTACGTTACCAGCTTCGATCGGCAAGAGAAGTGCTTCGGGCTTAAAACTAGCGATGGCCGACAGTATCAGGTTTACCTGACGGATACTACCTTTGGCCGAATTGCCCAAAACTTGGAAGAGCCTTACACAGACTGCACCGGGCGTTTAGCTGAGCTGTTGGTGCCCGGTCAGTATCTGTTCAGCTACGGCGTGTTTTATCCCCACGGCAGCGAGTTCAAATTCGATGCCAAGGCGCTTGTGTTTCCGGGTGAGTCGCCAGAGCAATATCGGCATGAAGAACCGGATTGGTGGGTGAACCAGGTGCGCTCAATCGCGGACTCCTACTTAAAATGGCAGTTTGACTACCCGAATCAGACGATTGACTATGCCAACTACCGGACTCAGCTCAATCTAGCTGGCGCCAAGAAAGAAGAAGACTATTTGCAGGAAACAGATACCATTTCTCGCTTAGTTTACGGCATGGCTTCGGCTTTTCTGATGACAGGCGAAGATCGCTTTCTAGAAGCAGCGGAGAAAGGCACCGAGTATCTGCGCGATCACATGCGTTTCTACGATCCAGATGAAGATCTGATCTACTGGTATCACGGCGTTAAGGTGACGGGAAACCGCGAGCAGAAGCTGTTTACCTCCGAATTTGGCGATGACTATGACGCCATCCCAGCCTACGAGCAGATCTATGCTTTGGCTGGCCCGATCCAGACCTATCGAATTACCGGCGATCCGCGCATTCTCAAAGATGCCGAAATGACGGTAGCGCTGTTTGACCGCTTCTTCATAGACAGAGAGCAAGGCGGTTATTTCTCGCATATCGATCCGCTGACGCTTGATCCGCGCGCCGAATCGCTGAAGTGGAATCGCGCCCGCAAAAACTGGAACTCGGTTGGCGATCACGCTCCAGCCTATTTAATTAATCTCTGGCTGGCGACTGGCGATCCGAAATACGCCGACTTCTTGGAAGATACCTTTGACACGATCGCCAAGTACTTCCCCGACTACGACAACAGCCCCTTCGTGCAGGAGAAATTCCACGAAGACTGGAGCCATGACAGCAGCTGGGGCTGGCAGCAAGATCGGACAGTGGTTGGGCATAACCTCAAAATTGCCTGGAATCTAATGCGGATGCAGTCACTCCGTCCTAAACCTGAGTATGTGGAATTGGCCGAAAAGATCGCGGACTTGATGCCAGAGGTGGGGAGCGACCAGCAGCGCGGCGGTTGGTATGATGTCGTAGAGCGCGTCACGCAGCCGGGAGAACAGCAGCATCGCTTTGTCTGGCACGACCGCAAGGCTTGGTGGCAGCAAGAGCAGGCTATCCTGGCCTATCTGATTCTCAACGGCACGTTAAACCAAGCTAACTATCTGCGTCACGCCCGCGAAGCTGCTGCTTTCTACAATGCCTTCTTTCTCGACCATGACGACGGGGCAGTATATTTCAACGTGCTGGCCAACGGGATGCCCTTCCTGCTGGGCACAGAGCGCTTCAAAGGATCGCATTCAATGAGTGCCTACCACTCGACTGAGCTATGCTATCTCAGCGCCGTCTACACCAATCTGTTGATTACTCAGCAGCCAATGGATCTTTATTTCAAGCCCTATCCCCAGAGTTTCCCAGATAATATTCTGCGTGTCTCACCTGATATTCTCCCACCCGGCAGCGTTCGGATCTCTCAGTGCTCTATCAACGGTCAGCCCTATGATCAGTTTGATGCTGAATCGCTGACAGTGACCCTGCCAAATAGCCCAGAGCGGGTCAAGGTGAAAGTGCAAATTATGCCGACTGGGAGGGAGTAGATGCAGCTCAAAAAACAATCAATTGTGACGACTAGTGCCGAGAGCGATACTGCTGTCACCGTCATGCTGATCGAACTGCTTGGCGATGTTGACGGCAGTACGGCTCCACTAGTGCAGGCTGATGTCCTAGCGGCGGCAGCACCCAATGTCAAGATGATCCTGGACATGACGCAGGTGGCTTACCTATCGAGTGCAGGTCTACGGATGCTGCTGTCGGTCTATCGGCAGGTCTCAGTGCAGTCTGGACAGGTCGTGCTGGTTGGTCTGATGGAAGAGATCCAGGACACGATGAGCATCACCGGCTTCCTAGAGTTTTTCACTGTTGCCGATGAGCTAGAGGCCGCCTTCAGCCTGCTACAGCTGAAGGCTCCGGCCTTATCGAAGCATTAGGAGGCAATATGGAACGCATTGATATTCATCCAACTCACAGTTCTGGCAACTATCGGCTGCGCTGCGGGCGGCCTCTGCCGTTTGGAGCGACGCTGATTGCAGGCGGTGTTAACTTCTCTATCTATTCCAGCCATGCCACAAGCTGCACGCTGGTGCTGTTCAAACGCCATCAGCCAGAACCAGTCGCTGAAATCCTGTTCCCAGAGGAGTTTCGGATTGGCAATGTCTGGAGCATGATTGTCTTTGATCTCGACTACGAAAATCTGGAATATGGCTACCGCATGGATGGCCCAGTTGATTTCCAGCAGGGGCATTGGTTCAATCCCCAGAAGATCCTGATGGATCCCTACGCCAAAATTATTGGTGGACGGGATGTTTGGGGCATAGAACCGGACTGGAGCAATGCCTACCAGCATCGGGCAAGGTTAGCTTTCGATGATTTTGACTGGGGCAACGATCGTCCGCTGGAGATTCCGCCCGAAGATCAAATTATCTACGAGATGCATGTGCGTGGCTTTACCCAGCACCCTTCATCAGGTGTGAAGGAAACCCACCGGGGCACATTTGCCGCAGTTCGCGACAAAATTCCGTATCTCAAACAGCTGGGCGTGAACGCGATTGAGCTAATGCCAATTTTTGAATTCGACGAATTCGAGAACTCGCGTTGCCACCCCGAAACCAACGAACTGTTGCTAAACTACTGGGGCTACAGCACGGTTGGATTCTTCGCACCCAAAGCGGGCTATGCGGCTACAGGCAAATATGGAATGCAGGTGGATGAGCTGAAATCGCTGGTCAAGGATCTGCATAAGAACGGCATCGAAGTGATTCTGGATGTCGTGTTTAACCATACTGCCGAGGGCAACGAAAACGGGCCATACATCTCGTTTCGAGGCATCGATAACAAGACGTACTACATGCTGACCCCAGAGGGCTATTACTTTAACTTCAGCGGCTGCGGCAATACGCTCAACTGCAATCATCCAATTGTGCGGAATATTGTGCTGGACTGCCTGCGCTACTGGGTGAGTGAATACCATATTGATGGCTTTCGGTTCGATCTGGCCTCGATTTTGGGACGCGATCCTTGGGGCGCACCATTGGCAAATCCGCCGCTGCTGGAAACGCTGGCCTTTGACCCGATTCTGGCCAAATGCAAACTGATTGCTGAGGCTTGGGATGCGGGCGGGCTCTATCAGGTTGGCTCTTTTCCAGCTTACGGACGCTGGGCTGAGTGGAACGGCAAGTATCGCGACGATATTCGCCAGTTTCTCAAGGGCGATGCTGGAAAAGTGGGAGCAATGGCACAATGTCTGCAAGGCTCTCCTGACCTCTATGCCAGTGCCGGACGTGGCCCCGCCACCTCGATCAACTTCATCACGGCGCATGATGGCTTTACGCTGGCAGATTTAGTTTCCTATAACGGTAAGCATAACGCAGCTAACGGTGAATACAACAGCGACGGCAGCAACGACAACGAAAGTTGGAACTGCGGAGCCGAAGGCTGGACAGAAGACCCCAGTATTAATGCTCTAAGGCAGCGCCAGATCCGCAACGCCATCGCCATGCTGATGGTGAGTCAGGGTGTACCAATGCTGCTAATGGGTGACGAACTAGGGCGTAGCCAGCATGGCAACAACAACACATACTGCCACGATAACGAACTGAATTGGTTGGATTGGGATCTGCTCAAAACTAACCAAGACTTATTCCACTTTGTCAGCCACTGTCTGCATTTCCGTCAGGCTCATCCCGTACTGCGTAACCGCTACCATTTCCAGAACCGTGACTATGTTGGCAGTGGCTATGCTGACATTAGCTGGCATGGTACTCAAGCTTGGCAGGCGGACTGGTCAGAAGCGAGCCGGACTCTGGCGTTCATGCTCTGCGGCAAACATGCTAAGCAAGGAAGCGTCACAGACAACTATATCTATGTGGCGATGAATATGTACTGGGATACGCAGTGGTTTGAAGTCCCAGCACTGCCTGCCAGCTTGAAGTGGCACGTTTCGGTCAATACGGGTTCGCCGTTTGATCACTTTGCGATCGGGGTTGAGCCGGAACTTGAACATCAGCATGGCCTACTCATGCGCGATCATTCAGTGGCGATTCTGGTTGGCAGATAGCTGTTCAACGTCGCCTTAAAACTATCCATTACCTCACAGGAGAATCCTATGTCATTTAGTGCAACGACTCAAATCAACGGAAAAACGGCAATTATCAGCATTGCGGGTGAGCTAGATGCAGCTTCTGCTCCCGCATTTCGGCAGGAGATTGAGCAAGCAGCAGCAGCAAATCCTGAGCATTTGGTATTGGAGATGAGCGAGTTAGAATATATGGCCAGTGCAGGACTGCGAGTTCTGATCTTTGCTAAGCAGAAGATGGGCGTGAATGTAGATGTCTATGTCGTGGCAGCTCAAGAAATGGTGCTAGAGACGCTAGAGAAGACGGGCTTTGATCAAAGCGTAATTATTGCTGATCGCTATGATACTGCCGTAACTGCTTGATATTGAAACTTCTAGTCGAGCAGATCAGATATGGATGATTTACCGATCCGATCTGCTCTTTGATTTAGGTAAGCTTTGAGAGCAATCATGCAATCTTTAACCGTACCGGGCAAATTAGACTCGCTCAAACCAATCGCAGATTTTGTCATCACTGCGTCTGCTCAGGTTGGTTTAGATAAGAAAGCCGCCTACAAGCTGCGGTTGGCAGTCGATGAGATTGCCACGAATATTATTTTATATGGCTACGAAGAGGCTGGATGCGAGGGAGATATTATTATCTCTGCCGTAGTTGACGATCAGCAACTCGAAATTGTCTTAGAAGACGATGCGATTCTCTATGATCCGCAGCAGACTCAGGCCATAGAAACAGCAGAATTACAGCGCCCCTTGGCGGAACGTCAGATGGGCGGCTTAGGAGTCTATTTAGCGATTCAGGGCGTAGATCAGTTTCGCTATGAGCGAGCAGGCAACCGCAACCGCAATATTTTTAATGTCAAGCGAGCCAGGGCTAGTAGAGACTGCATATGACCGGAGTAATTTTGAATCCTACTGCTGAACTTCAGCGCGCCAATGCCTTAATGCGCGACCTGTTGGCCTTTGGCGCCAGCTTATCGGCTGGGGAAGATTGGCCCCATCTAGTTGAGAAAATCTTGCTCACCGCCAAGTCACTCTGCCGCGCCGATGCCGGGGTTCTATATTTGCATCCCAGCCTATATGAGCCGAACACAGCGCCTGCTAGCAGCCTCGATTGTGTGGCCGTGCAGATTGATTCGCTACAGCTCAATTTAAGCTGGCTTCAATCCTCCCAATGCCAATCTATCGACCTACTTGCCTCCGCTCAGTCTCTAGTCGCTCAGGCTGCTGTAACAGGCACTATCGCAACTGCTGATTGGAGTCTAGCCTCGCAGTTGAGTAACGATCGGCAGTTTGACCAAGACTATGGCTATCATTCGGTCTCCAGCTTAGCGGTGCCGTTTCGGGACAGCGACGGACAGATTTTGGGCGTTTTGAAGCTGATGAATGCGTGCTATCCAGAAACTAGCGAGATTCTGACGTTTGATGCTGCCATCTGCGAGATTATGCAGTGGTTTGCTGTGCAAGTTAGCAACACCCTCAGCGATCGACAGCTCCGCAAGAATCAGGCGAACTGGGTGAAAGCAGAGCAGGAAATTCAGGTGGGACGCAAAATTCAGCTTGACTTCTTGCCGGAAACGCTGCCTCAGGTCGAAGGTTGGGAAATTGCCGCTCGCTTTTATCCAGCACGCGAGGTGGCTGGCGATTTCTATGATGCGTTTGCGATGGGGCACGGGCGCATTGGCATTGTGATTGCAGATGTATGTGATAAAGGCGTGGGAGCGGCCTTATTTATGTCGCTGTTTCGCAGCTTCCTACGGGTTCTCGCCCAGCAAAACTATACGTTGAACCTGCTAGATTCTCTGATTGACAATTCGCCTCAAGCCAAGCTAGACAGGCAGAATAAGCAGTCCCGCCTGCCCAGCATCGGCACTCAGGCACTGAAGAACGCAATGGAGCGCACCAATAACTATATTGCTGAAACGCATTGTCGCACTAATATGTTCGCGACAATATTTTTTGGCGTGCTTGATCCATCTACAGGCAAGCTGATTTATATTAATGGTGGGCATGAGTCACCGTTAATTTGCAATGCGAACGGCATCAAACAGCGTCTGAATCGAACTGGACCCGCAGTTGGTGTATTTCCAAATGCCAAGTTTCAGATTGAGCTAACGCAGCTTGAACCGGGCGATATTTTGCTGGGCTACACAGATGGCGTTCCCGATGCTCGCAGTCCGAATCACGAGCGCTACGGCGAGCAGGGCCTCTGTCAGCTCGTCGAATCGGTTTCGATGGACTCGGCAGCTAGCCTGCTCGATCACATCGACGCTGCGGTACATCGACATATTGCTGGAATTGATCCGTTTGATGACATCACGTTGATTGCGGTGCGCCGTGACAGGTAAATGAAAGCTGCCATCATCACGTTTGTGCAGATCAGTACTATATGGGCTGTGAGGAGGTCACCAAAAGCGGCAGAAGCTTCAGGCCAAAAGCGGCTTCAAAGCTGCCTTTCTTTTGGTCTAGGCTCCATAGCTCCAGCTCACAGTCATCGGCTGGATCACTGGCCTTGAGACAGAGCTGCATCTCGTTGAGCTGAACTGAGAAGTCGCAGCAGACTTGAGAAATAGCTCCAATTTGACGGCGATCTAGCGCCACGGCTAGCGGTAGCAGCGAGCTGAGCTGCTCAACCACTTTTCGATGCTTTTTGCTGTCAATGCTGCGGTAGCTTTCGTGTTTTTTGTTGGGACCACCCTTACGGTGATAGCGCGCTAAGTTGGCAATCGTCTCAATCTCTACGTCGGTATACCCTAAGAGTTCGCCGTGGCGTATTAGATAGTAAGAGTGTTTATGATGGTCGGCATGGCTGACAAAGTGGCCGCAGTTATGCAGCACTGCGCTTGCCCAGAGCAGCTCTCGCTCTTCCTCACCCCAGTCATGCAAAATACCCTGGGTCTGATCAAACAGCGCCAGGGCAAACTGGGTCACCTGTTCGCTATGCCGCAGATTCACCTGATATTTGTGAGCCGTTTTCAGAACGCTGCGCTGCCGCACCGAACCCTGATAGCGCAGCCGATCTTCAATCAGACCATGCGTCAGCATCCAGTCTACGACGATGCCTTCGCGCAGGGCACGTTCGCAGATGGTGATTTGCTCTAGCCCCAGCAGCGCCATAGTCTCCTGCAAAATCAGCGCCCCGGCCACAATAATTTCGGCGCGGCGATCAGACATACCAGGGAGCGCACTCCGCTCCGCATAGCTGAGGCGGCGCAGTCGATGCACCAGCTCCCGCAGATCTTTGAGGCTAAACTGGTAGCCATTCAGCGAGGCGGGCACCAGACCCAGCCGTTCGCGAGCGTGAATCGTGGCTAAAGTTTCAATCGTGCCGGAGGTTCCCACCAGTCGGGGCAGCTCTCCGGGTCTGAGATGAGCGCAGAGATCTTCGGCTCCTCGCTCCATCATGCCGCGCACGTAAGCCTGCAGATAGTTGAACTCAGAGTTGCTAATCGGATCGGTATGCACCAGCTCTGCGGTGAGTCGAACTGCCCCCACCTTGGTGCTGCTGAGCGAACGCGGTTCATGGCCATCTCCCAAAATCAGCTCCGTCGAGCCGCCGCCGATGTCAATAATTGCATGGGGCTGACCGTTAAACTCCATACCTGAGAGTACGCCCAGATAGATGCGACGCGCTTCTTCAGAGCCGGAGATTAAGTCAATTACCAGCCCTAGCTTGGCTTCTACCTGCTGCAAAAAGAGATGGCCATTGGGCGCTTCGCGGACAGCACTAGTAGCCGTCGCAACCGTCTCTTCTGCGTTCAGCGCTTTGGCAATTTCCTGGCAGCGACGCAGTGCCGATAGGGCGCGATCCATGGCCTCTGGAGTCAGTCTGCCGGTGCGAAGATCGCGGTTGCCCAGCCGGACGGTGTTTTTTTCGCGAGCGATAATTGTGAATGCCGGAATCTCTGGCTGAACTCTCACTACCGCCATGTGAATTGAATTTGTCCCCACGTCGATTGCGGCTAAGACGCGATCCTGCTTCAGCGGACGGTGTGGCGTGCCCAGCAGCTCTTGCTTACTCTGAAACAGCAAATCGAACATGCCAATATGAATGAGAATATAAGGTTAACAAACTTGGCTATGCGAGAACTCCCTGATAAGTCTCTCGCTGATCTCTAAAGCCATCTCCAACTAGAGTAAACTCCAGCAGAGTGGAAGCCATCTCCGGAAAATTAAGCGTTTATGGGCTGAGTCAAGCTGCTGCCAGCCATTGAATTGCTAATCGCGCAAGCGAACGAGGAGCTTTGCTGAATATCTTGTCTTAAATAATAGCGTGAGCCAGCAGCAGTCTGAAGATCAAACTGCAAAACTTGCTACTTTTAGCGCAGATGCAATCGCGATCCAGCTCAATTTAGAAATACGCTGCCGCGCTGGTCAACATAGACTGAAGTCCGGTCAGCCGCGAAGTCGGGCGTTTCGCGCACCCGCATCGTCAGCGTTCCAGCCTTGGGGGAGTCAGGCTGAATCGTGACCTGCAAGAACCCGTTGTCGGCGCGGCGGAAGGTGAAAGTGGTGGGCGTGGTCAGATTTTCCAGCGTCATTTGGGAGCGTCCCGGCAAACTGCGATATTCAGTGTCATCAATCACCTGATAGTCAATGGCCGAGCCAGTTTCGTTGATAAAGTGAATCGTGATTCTGCCGTTGACTGGCGTAATTGAGCTGTAGGGAATCTGTACGCCTGTGTAGCCAGTGCTGGGATCAGTTTGGGCGACTGCGAGTTTGCCACTCCCAACAGGCAGCCCAATCAGCAAGCCGACTAGGCTAAAGCCAGCCAGCTTGGCAGCAGCGGAAAACCTCAAGCAGACGAGATCGGACTTAAATCGAGCGCGAGCAGGGAGCTTGAACATAGTTGCCGTTAAATATTTAGGAGAAGATGAGAGAGTGTAAGAGCAACGGAAACTCAGTCTGAACCGAGTCAAATTAGCCTCAGAGAGCCTTAAGTTGGCTTAGCAAAACGCTTACTCAGCCAGCTAGTGATGCCGCTCAAAATTGCGCCGCCCATCAAAATGCCGATGGCGGGCGTGAAGACGGGCTGCCAGAGCTGATACCAGAGATCTAGCCCCAGCGATAAATTCAGGCTCCGCCCAATTACCGCCGCAGCTAGCCAAAAGAAGCTGAACAGCACCAGAAACAGATCGGCCATCAGCACCAGATTCAGCCATTCTAAAAATTTATGCTGCATGTTTAAAGATGCGTTCGCTGACTTTTAAAGTACTCTGCTGATGGTAGTTTAGCAACTTACTTCCCCGTAAAAGATACATGTAAAAAATATGGCCGCAACCCCTTGAGGTAGCAGCCATATTTCCAGAAGTAGTCTTATAGACCAACCGTGAAACAAATCGTTCACTGGGAGACTCATCCTGAAACTAGCCTTCTAGCAGCTCTTCAATTTCTTCTAGGTTATCTGGATCGACGTAGTGACAGGTTGCATCATCAATGCAGATCAGCGCCCAGCCCGACTGGTCAACCCCCATAAACCGATACTGACCTTGATCTACGAAAAAGCCTTTGTGGTTGCGAGTGTCTTGCTTAACTTCAACGTTGTTGCCGCTCATGCTCTTAGCTCCTTAGGATTTCAATAGTGTCAAGTGATATCAAGCGATACCAAGGATTCAATGTCAGAAATTTGAGAAATCTCGTTTCAAGCGGTGCAGAATCTAAAAATTAGAGATGAGTCATTAGCGCAACTCATCTCCAACTTCACTGAATCTTATCATTAGAGATTCAGTAATTTTGTGAACAAATTCAAGGAATGATTAAGACGAAGACATTAAGTTTTGCGTTTTACATCAGCCGAAGTTGGCTGCCATCAAAGATTTAACAAACATCAGCATCAAACACCAGCATCAATCGCCAAAAATCCAGTCCTTAACCCGAATTAGGCTCTTCCAGTCGGGTCTTCTGCTTAACCCATCTTCAAAATTCTGCTCAACTTCCTGCTTCAGCTCCGGTACGGCCATCACCAGCTGACTGGATATTTCGACATGTTCGCGCAGACCTTTTTGAGCTGTTTCGAGCATGGCAATCGCTAAATTGATCCGCGCCTGAGGATCTTGCGGATTAATTTTGACTGCCTTTTGCGCTGCTTTTTGCGCCTGAGTTGGCTTGCTGTCCAGCAGGTAGAGCCATGCCAGACAGGTCCAAGCCGAGCTGCTCTTGGGCATTCGCTCGCAGACTTCTTTGAATGTTGGCAGTAAAGAAGCGGCTGATTCTCCGGCTCGATAGCGCTCTAGCCCTTGATCAAACAGCGCTTCAACTGTCTCTGTCGTGCTTTTCTCTGCCATGCTCTTCTTCTGATAAAAACTACTGCTTTAAAAAAATGCTGCCAGTCGCCAAGCATATCAAAACTCAGCGACTGGCAGTTTAGCAATTCAAGCGGTTAAGCGCAATCTGAGCCAGCTTGTTGGAGGTGAGCCAGCCCAGATGGGGCTATGAGAAGGACTTGCCGCAGCCGCAGGTCTGGTTGGCGTTGGGGTTAGTGAACTGAAAGCCACCGCCAATCAAAGCGTCGCTGTAGTCCAGCATCAGGCCATAGAGGTAGAGCATACTTTTGGGGTCGCAGACAACCTTGAAGCCGTCGTAGTCATAGACTTCATCGTTATCGCGAATATTGCCCGGATCTTCAAAGTCCATCATGTAAGACATGCCAGAGCAGCCGCCCTGACGCACGCCGACCCGCAAACATAAATCTTTACCTTGACTGGCGCGCAGGGCTAGAACGTGACGCAGGGCAGCCTCTGACATCAGGATGCCGCGCTGCGGCGGTGAAGGCTGTTGGGTCGGCTGAGTTGCTTGAGGCTGAGTTGTTTGAGGCTGAGTTGCTTGAGTCATAGAGATTAAAACTCTCCGGCGCTGGATTAGAGCTAAATAACAAATGAATCGCTAGCATACTCCCAATGCAGTTCAAATAGAGCTGAGGAGCGGCTAGCTTTAGATCGAGAGTTAAGCGAGAGCGTCCAGTCGAGGCCTGAGCAGCCTAAAACCTGCTGGCAATCGGTAGACTATCTTTAGCTTGATGGTAGCGGATTCTCCCTGTCCTCTGCAAAAGCTGTTCGCAATTTTTGGGAATCTCCTGCTAGCTCGCCCCTAACCCGCGCCCCTAACCCGCCGTCAATCGCCAATTCACCTTTACGATTTTCAGCTATGAATGCTCTCAACAGTTCTACTCGCCGTCGCTTGCAGCAACTCCGCCAAATTCCAGCCATTTGGGAAGGCGATCGGCGAGTTCTAGATCGGCAGATTCGCAGTCTCGAAACCGACTCGCGGCAGGGCGACTGCATTCTCTGGGTGGACGGCATGGAAGGACTGGTGCGAGCTATGGATGTCGTCTCGTCGGATGCGGGGCATGAGGCGGTGGTCAGAGCGTTGCTGCAAGCCATGGAGTCGCCGCAGGGAGCCGGGATGCCTGCTCGTCCACAAAAGATCCTGGTGCGCGACCGGGAGCTGCAATTTTTCCTGCGCGGCGTGCTGCAAGAGCTGGGCATCACGGTAGACTACGTGGCCGATCTGCCGCTGATCGACGAGATTTTTCAGGGGATGCAGAGCCTTGGAGCCGATCAGCCACCCGAACTGCCGCCCAACTACGCTGAGCCGATTTTGACGGTGACGCGCCAGATTTGGGACAGCGAACCCTGGGTAGTACTCGATGAAGAGAAAATCATTGCCGTGGAGCTGAACTACGGCGATGTCGAAACGCTCTATGTCTCGACGCTGGGGATGCTGGGCATGGAATATGGCCTGCTGCTTTACCGCTCGCTCGATTCGCTCAAAAAATTCCGCCGACAGGTGATGGCCGCCAGCGACCAGCCGCAGGCACTCGAAGAAGCTTTCTTGGAGCAAGACTGCCTGTTTGTCACCTTTGACCAGCTCGATCCCTATCTCGATCTAGAACCCGAAGATGATCCAAGTGATCCAGATAATCCAATCACCCAGCTCTTTGCCCAAACTGGCGTTCGACCCAGCTTCGGCAACCTACATCCGCTCGAAGGAATGCGGCCTGTGCTCTATGAAGAAGAAGCCCGTCTGCTGCTGGTGGCGCTGACTGCATTGCAGCGATTCTTTCAGCAGCATCTCTCCAAGCTGGACGTTGAGACGTTTCCAGCTCTCAGCAGCCGCTATCGGATTCCTGCTCCTGGTGGCTCGACCCAAACAGACAGCTCAAATAAATCGAGCAAATTGAGCAAATCGAAGCCAACCGTCAGCGTCGCAGTTTCAACCTTGCCTGAGGTAGCTGCTGAGCTGTTTGAGATGTCGATGGGCGACTCTGATGCTGAGTCCGAGTTAGATCTAGGGATGCCGATGCTGCACAATGATCTAATCCCGGATGATGCCTTCTACAGCCTAGGCGCGATGCCCTGGGACACCTTTGACGTGCTGCGGCAGGTGGTCGAGACGCACCAGCCTAGCCCCGATCAGTTTACGCGCGGCGCAGATGGCTTCCCGGTGATTTTGATCCAAACCTCGCGCCCCAAAGCCAAGGCGCTAATTGCCGAAATTCAGGCGGCGGGCGGACTCCAGGCCATCTGCTTCAATCCGGGCGAAGATCCGCTCTCTGAAGAACAGTACGACCTGGGCATTTTGCAGACCCAAGACGGCGAGCTGCATCTATTTGGCGAGTTTTATGAGCAAGATCCGGTGCATATTCAGGCGCGTAAAAAGTGGGATCAGCGCTGCAAAAAAACTAAGGGCTTCTGCGGGTTGGTGATTGCCAGAGGTCTCAAGGGCGCTTCACGCGGCAACCCACAGCTCAACGATATGATGGCGCTCTTTGAAGCCCGTGCCATCACGGAGCAAGATTTGGGGCTGGGTTCTCTTCAGCTAATTCCCTATGTTGAGTAGCTGAGCCGAATCGCTAAGCCTGCCTTTCCTGAAGAACTGTTACAGTTCACCGCTAAAGATCAGTTTGGGTACAAAGGCGGTGATAGGATTCCAGGAAAACGTTCACAAGAGCGAATTCAGAGAACGATTTATGGCAGAAACTCTTACGGGTCAGACTCCTATTTTCGGCGGCAGCACCGGCGGTCTGCTGAGCAAGGCAGAAGAAGAAGAAAAGTACGCAATCACCTGGACAAGTCCTAAAGAACAGGTGTTTGAAATGCCGACAGGTGGCGCGGCCACGATGCGGTCAGGCGAAAACCTGCTGTATCTTGCGCGCAAAGAGCAGTGTCTAGCGTTGGGCGCTCAGTTCCGCACCAAGTTCAAGCCCAAAATTGAAGACTTCAAAATCTATCGGGTTTATCCCAGCGGCGAAACCCAATATCTGCACCCAGCAGATGGCGTTTTCCCGGAAAAGGTGAACGAGGGGCGCACGGCAGTCAACAGCGTACCGCGCAGCATCGGTCAAAATCCGCAGCCTGCGACCGTCAAGTTCACAGGCAAAAAGACGACCGATCCTTAAGCCTGAGAGCCTCAAAGCCTAGTTTCGAAGTCTAGCCAAGTCTAGGAGAACAACAGGACAACAAAGAGGCTACTAGCTGAGAATCTTGAGAAAGTAGGGGATCTCCCTACTTTTTTATTGGCTTTTTCATTGGCCTGATCCAGCCGCAAACAGGAGCCAGACTCCTGCCAACGCTACCACTGCCCCTAACACCGCCCGCCCACTTACCCGTTCACCCATCATGACGGCAATCGGCAGGCTAAACAGCGGACTCGTGGCAATCAGCGCTTGAGCAATGCCCGTTGCGGTAAATTTCAAAGCCGTCTGCTGAAGCCAGATACCCAGATAAGTCCCCAGCACCGACGCTACGCCCAGCCTCAGCAGAAACTGGCCAGAGCGCAGCAGGCTGAACAGGCTACTCTGATTAATCGAGCTACTCTGTGGGGGCACTGGCCCTTTAGCGAGTTTAACCAGCAGGTAAGGCAGCAGCAGCAGCGCCCCTGCCGTCAGCCGAATCAAGCTGCTCCACAAGGGGCTGACTGATGTTTCGAGCAGAGCAGCTCGCGACAAAACTGCTCCAATCGCCTGAGCCAGCGCCGCCAGCAGCCCCAGCCCCACGCCGCGCCGCAGTCGCATTTCAGCCTGATCAGCTTGGCGTTCGGCAATCACCCAAGCTACACCGCCCACCGTCAGAAAAATTCCAACCCAAGCCGCTAGCGCCAGCCGTTCTTGCAAAAACAGCAGCGCCAGAACTGCGGCCAGCGGTGGCGAAATGGCCTCCAGCAGCAGTGCCCGCCTTGCGCCTAAATCGCGCAGCGCAGCAAAGAACAGCGAGTCTCCCAGCCCAATCCCAATCGCACCGCTCAGCCCCAGCAGCCCCAGCAGGCCAAAGCCAATCTGAGGAGGGGCATCTGGACGCAGCAGCAGCGTCAGGCCAATCAGACCCACTGCAATGCTGCTCTTGATCCAGTTGAGCCAGATGGCTGGCATCTGCTTGCCCAATCTAGCGTAGAGGAATGAGGCAATTGCCCACAATAGAGCGGCTGTCAGCGCTGCCCATTCGCCACGAAATGCCATTTTTGCCTGGTAGTTGGCTGCCTGGTAGTTGGCCTGCTTGAGTTGTGAACAGGCGAGTCAAGAGCTAGTCAATATTAATTGAAGTTGGCCGAGAGCCGGGAGTTGAAGCGGGTTCGCTGGGAATCCCGACTTTGCGATAGGTGGCGTAGATCCGATCGCGCCATGCCCAGAACAGCGCATAGGCAGGGTTGTCGGCCAGTCCTGGAACGCCCATATCCTTCAGCGCCCCTGGAATGTTGAGATAGTTACCAGCAGGGAACTTGATGTACATAGAGGTGCCAGCAACTGCAAAATCAGCCAGAGTCGGCTCATCCCCCAGCAGGTAGGAGTTGTCTTGCAGCAATACCGAGAGCGATTCTAGGTTCTGCTGCATTGCCTGCCGCGCTGCTTTGACGGCATCTGGGCCAAAGCCTGTCCCAACACTCAGCACATCGAGTGCCTCACGCGGCAATGCCTCGACAAGATTTTTAAGAAAATCGGGGGTTGAGCTTGGCAGCAGCGCCTTGCGGAAGGCAGGATTTTGGTTGAATGCCCCCACCATTGCCTTGCGCGCGTTGAGGCCGATTGATTCGTCAGCCCATTCTTCCAATATCAAACAGAGGGCGCGCTGCTTGGGGTCACTGGGCAGAATAGGTCGCTCTGGATAGCGCTGCTCAAGATATTTGGCGATGGCGGTGGAGTCGGCAATCACCTCTGCGCCATCTTTGAGGACTGGCACCTGACGCTGCCCAGAGAGTTTGTAAAGGTCTATTTGCCCAACTCCAGGCGTGACTTCAACCTTGCGGTACGGCAAGCCTTTGTAGTCTAAGATCAGGCGAATTTTCTCGCAGTAGTGCGACAACTCAAATTGATGTAGCTCCAGCATAACGGTCTCCTAAAAAATACAGGCTCCTAAAAAAATGCAGGCAAGTCCCTGGCTCGTCGCCTATTTACGTTACAGCAGATTGCTGGAGAACCATAGCCTCATAGGAGACAGCCTGAAGCAGTACCGCTGAATTGCTGCTTACTTTAGGTGCAGCTGAGGCGCGGCAACCGGAATTTGGCTGCTTGCACCTCTGTCTTTTAGCAGAGATTATGGGCTAACTGTTCAGAGTTTGTGGCAATTCTGCTGATAGTCATCAAAACTTCAAATGTCAAGTTCAGGAACCGAACCTTAACCGAACCGTCATCAACTGGAAAGCAACTTTGCAATTGCTTCACATGCTTCAAGCAACTTGTGATTCAGCTTGTAATTCACGGTGCAATTAAGACAGAGGACAGCCTTCATGACTTCACTTAACCAGACGAGACTAATGCGGCGCAGGCTAGGACTGATCGGCTTGACTGCTGGTGCAGCCCTGAGCGTCACCACTTGGTCGGCTCTTGCAAACCCGCAGATCTCCAACTCACAGCCATCTGGCGCTCAGTCGATCGAGAACCCTGTTGCTCCCATCGCGCAAACTCCGGGCACATCTAGTCCGGCTCCCACTGCGCCGACGACTCCCACCGCGCCGACTGCGCCCGACATCACCGCGCCCAGTATCACTCCGCCTAGCATTACCGCACCCAGCGTGACGACACCGGGTGCTACAACACCGGGTGCCACAACACCGGGCACGACAGCGCCGGAGGTCACCGAACCCATGACTCCCGCCAAGCCTGAAGCCCAGACTCCGGCTTCCCCCACGGCTCCCCAAACTGCGGCCACCACGGGCACAATTGCTGATGTCGCTGCCGCCAGCGATACCTTCACGACGTTGGTTGCAGCCTTGAACGAAGCCGAGCTAACCGAAGTGCTGCAAGGTCAAGGCCCGTTCACGGTGTTTGCTCCCACCGATGCCGCATTCGAGGCGCTGCCTGCCGGGACGGTAGATGAGCTGATGAAGCCCGAAAACCGCGCCCTGCTCGTGCAGTTGCTCAAGTATCACGTCGTGGCTGGAGCCTATCCTTCTGGCGATCTAGAGGCGGGCGACTTGACATCGGCAGAAGGCTCGCCAATCACGGTCAGCGGTACGGGTGACGAAATGAAGGTGAACGAAGCGAACGTGATTCAGCCGGACATTACGGCCACCAACGGGGTGATTCACGCCATCGACAGCGTGATGCTGCCGCCTGACCGCTAGAGGTAGACCAGCATCTCTAAATCGAAAGTTTGACTGAGGGCGCAGCCAATCTGCGCCTTTTTTGGTTTGTTTTTTGGTTTGTTTTTTGATTAGTTTTTTGATCAGGTTTTTAGAGCAGCTGGCAGCAAACAACGCAAACTTATGTAAACTTTTATTAGAATCGCTATCAGAGTCCGTTCTAACCCTATGCAATCCTCACGTCGCGTCCTTTTGAAAGCCTTGCTGGCCAGCCCTGTGGCTGTGCTGCTCAGCGCTTCGCCTGCTGTGGCCATGGGGGGCACCCAGCCTGAGCTAGGTCAAGCTGCCCCGACATTTACGCTGCCGTCCAACAGCGGCGAAGGCGATATTTCTCTAGCTGACTATCGCGGTCAGTGGGTGGTGGTTTATTTTTATCCCAAGGACTTTACGCCGGGCTGCACAATCGAGGCTCGTCGCTTCCAGCAGGATTTGCCGCAGTATATGGCCAGAAACACGCAGGTTTTGGGCGTTAGCGTCGATGATGTGGCCTCTCACGCTGAGTTTTGTGATTCGGAAGGGCTAAAGTTTCCGCTCTTGGCCGATGTCGATGGTGCAGTGAGCAAAGCCTACGGCTCCTGGCTGGGCTACAGCTCGCTCAGACATACCTACATTGTTAATCCAGCGGGCAAGCTCTCGGCCATTTTTCTGGGTGTTCGCCCCAATCTGCACAGCAAAGAAGTCTTGGCCAAATTAGACGAACTGCAAGCTTCATCTTAGTGGTCTGTCAGTTTTCAATCCGGTCACGGGTCGATTCCCCGCCCCTTCGGGCATAAGTGTAATCCTACAAGAGTTGTGGCTGTTCATACCCCGTCTGCTTGCAGCGGGGTTCTTGATTTGCGGCTGCATCAGAGCACGTTAGTTGCTGAGCCGTTGTCTTTACTTTTATTCACAATTTCCGGAGTTCTATCTATCATTTTGCAGGGAATCACGCGCAGACCTCACATCTGGGCGATTAGACTAGCTAAAAGCGATCTAGGAAAGTTTGGAAAGTTTGGATGCAGCAGTTTACTCCAGCCCCAGCCCAGCTCCGCAAGTCCGAGCGCTGGGGGATCAATCTCAACCACTGGTATGTGGTCGCCCGCAGCTCGGAAGTCAAATCTGCGCCGCTGGGCTTGACGCTCTGGCATCAGGCAATTGTGCTGTTTCGAGATCAGGCAGGGCAGATCCAGGCAATTGAAGATCGCTGTTTGCATCGGCAGGTGAAGCTGAGCCACGGCAAGGTGGTGGGCGACCAGCTTGAATGTAGCTATCACGGCTGGTGCTTTAACGGCAGCGGAGCCTGCGTGGCAGTTCCCTACCTCAGCGAGTGCCAAAAGCTGCCTAGTGCGCAGCTGAAAGGCTATCCGGTGCGCGAGCAAGATGGCTTTGTCTGGCTGTTTCCGGGCGAGCCATCTCTGTCTGACTCCGTACCGCTGCTGGGTCTGCCCGAATGGGATCACCTCAACTACATCGCTACCGTCTCGCTGATTGATTGCAAGGCGCACTATTCATTTTTGATGGAAAACCTGATGGACATGTATCACGGGCATCTGCATCAGGACTATCAGGCTTGGGCGGATCCGGTTTTGCAAGATCTTGAGGAGTCGCCTGAGCGCGTGGATGCTCACTATCAGGCGCAGAGCTACTACAAAATTGACAAGATTTGGTCAATTTCCCAGCTGTTTTTCCCAGCCCTGCGCCAGCTTCACCCTGAGCCGCTAGACGTGAGCTATATCTATCCGCACTGGGTGGCGACCTTGGGCGAAGACTTCAAAATTTGCTGCCTGCTCTGCCCCATTTCTGAAACTGCGACCCGCGCCTATCTGATTCACTTCACCTCGCTCAACGCCTTTGACAAGCTGCATAAGCTGCCCATTGGCTTCCGGCGATTCCTGAAAACGCGGCTGTTTGGTTCAGCCCAGCGCATTTTAGATGGTCTGGTGCAGCAGGATGTGCAGATGATTGAAGAAGAGCAACAGGCCTATCTACAAAATCCCGAACGCCAGAGCCACGAGCTGAACCGAACGGTCACCAGCGTCCAGCGGTTAATTCGCCAGCAGGTGCGGCAGCATTAGATTGATAGACTACTAGCTGGGCGTATTTTGCAGTTCGGGATGTTCTTCTGGCAGAATTGCCCCTTCGACGGGACAGACTTGGAGACAGATGCCGCAGTCAATGCAGGTGGCAAAATCAATCCAGTACCAGTCTGTGCCCTTCTGGTTTTTGCTGGGACCTTCGTGGATGCAGGCGACCGGGCAGGCATCTACACAATCGGCAACCCCTTCACAGACGTTCGTTACGATGGTGTGCGGCATATTTTCTCACCAGACGGTTTTCTCACCAGACAGTTTTCTCACCAGACAGGTTCTCATCAGCAGCGACCCAGTAGTGCTGACCTGACTATCTATTAGAATAGTTTAAGAAAGGTAAATTAAAATCGGCTCTCGTGACAACTCAAATTCTGCCTGCTGCCCCCATAAATACCCAGTTCTGGACTTGGCGCGATTACCGTATCGCTTACGCGGCTCAGGGTGAGGGCATCCCGCTAATTCTGATCCACGGCTTTGGCGCTTCGATTGGCCACTGGCGACAGAATCTGCCCGTGCTGGCGGTGGCTGGATATCAGGTTTTTGCGATTGACCTGCTGGGCTTCGGCAAATCTGACAAGCCGCTGCTCGACTACAGCATTGAGCTGTGGCAGGAGCTGTTGGCCGACTTCTGGACGGCGCTGGTGCAGCAGCCTGCGGTCTTCGTGGGCAACTCAATTGGCGCTTTGCTCAGCCTGACGATGCTGGCTCACCATCCCGAAATGGCCAAAGGCGGTGTATTGCTCAATGCCGCAGGCGGCCTAAATCACCGCCCCGAAGAGCTGAACCTGCCGCTGCGTTTAGTCATGGCTGGTTTTGGCAAGCTGGTCAGCTCTGATTTGATCGGCCCCTTTTTGTTTAACCGGATTCGCCAAAAGCCGCGCCTGCGCCGGACACTACACCAGGTTTACCGCAACCGCACCGCCGTTACCGACGAGCTAATTGATCTGCTCTATCAGCCCTCCTGCGATCCGGGCGCTCAAAAGGTGTTTGCCGCGATTCTCAGCGCGCCACCTGGTCCCCGACCGGAAGAGCTGCTGCCGCAAGTGACCCAGCCTTTGCTAGTGCTCTGGGGCGAGGCAGATCCCTGGACTCCAATTGCTGGCGCTCAGCTATACCGGAAGCTGGCTGACCAGTCTGAGGCTGACAAATCTGAGGCTGACAAATCTGGGCAAGTCAAATTTGTGCCGATTCCTGATACGGGTCATTGTCCGCATGACGAGCGTCCGGAAGTCGTGAACGCCGAAATTATTCAGTGGCTGAGCCAGTTTGCCTAATGCCCCGCCCCCTGCTGCCCACGGTTATTTTGCCTGGATACCTCGCCAGCGCCTTGCCCTACCGCGAAATGGCGCAGAGCTTGGAGGCTTTGGGCTATCCAGTCCAGATTGTGCCGCTGCGCCGTCGTGACTGGTTGCCGACGCTGGGCGGACGCTCCATGCGGCCAATTTTGCAGCAGCTCGACCAAACCGTGCAGCAGGTGATGCAGCAAACTGGCAGTGCAGCCGTCAATCTGGTGGGGCATTCGGCCGGTGGCTGGATCTGCCGGATTTATCTGGGCGAAGTGCCCTATGACATTCACCCGAGCGATACGGGGCAGGGTTGTCTCTGGAAAGCACATCCTCAGGTAAAAGCTTTGGTGACGCTGGGCACGCCGCATGTCAGCCAAGAGCGCTGGACGAAGCGCAACCTCGATTTTGTGAAGACGCACTGTGCCCTTCAGCCGGGACTGCGCTATCGCTGCGTGGCGGGCAAAGCAGCCTACGGCCAGCGCATCTGGGGCAGCTGGTTGACCTACAGCAGCTACGAAATGACTAGCGGTCAGGGCAACTGCTGGGGTGACGGGATTACGCCCATCGAGGCCGCGCATTTGGCAGGAGCTGAAAACCTGACGCTGGAGCAGGTCTGGCATTCGCCACAAGCAGGCAGGCTGTGGTACGGCTCGCCTAGCGTGGTAGCCGATTGGGCAAAAGATTTATAGATAAATCGTAACTACTCAGGTTGAAGCATAGTCGGTATGGTTGGATTGCCCAAAAAGACTTGCTTGAGGGCATCCAAAACATTGAGTCCTTGCTTCTTGAGGGTTGAAATATAGCCGCGAATCCGACTGAACATTTGAGTCCCCTCGACGGAGCGGAATCCTCCTGAAATCTTCTGCTTCAGTTTCATCTTGCGTAAGTCTCGCTCTGCCTGATTGTTATCAAACGGCACTCGAAAGTCATACATAAACGCCAACACTTGGGCTTGGTGCTGTAACCGGTCGAGCAGGTTTTTAGCAGGCGATTGCTTAGGGCAACCCACAAGCCTGAAGATCAAAACTGTCACCAAACGATGACCAATGCGATCAGGCTTTACCAAGCTGGGTTATGACAGGAGTGCAGCCTGCCGACGGTCGCCTAAGATTAAGATAGCGCCTGATTGGAGTCCAGCCAATGGTCAACCCACTGCTCTTGATTACCACCGTCCCCACTGACACCTGGGTTAAGGCCGACTGGGAAGATTTCCTCACCTTTGCCGACGATCCGACTTTGGTAAACGGCAGGTTTTATTACGACCAAGGCGATATGAGGATTGAAATGTCTCCACTTGGTATTGCACATGGAAGCAATAACTCGATTGTTTCAACCGTGATTGTTCTGTACGCAACAATCAAGATGATTCCAATCAAAGAGTTAACTAACACCACCTTCCGAAAAACGAGGGTTCAAGAAGCGCAGCCAGATATTGCGTTTTATATTGGCGAAAGCTTCAGATCTCTACCGTACAACAATGCCCCAGTCAACTTAGATAATCTAACTCCACCCACGCTCGTCGTTGAAATTTCCGCATCTTCGCTGCAAGATGATCTAAACCGCAAGCAAAAGCTGTATCAGCGGCTAGGCGTCAAAGAATATTGGGTGGCAAACGTGAGCAGTAGTCAGGTGACTGCATTTGCCCTATCCACAGGGGAAGCGATTGCAATTCGCACCTCTGGAGTGTTGCCCAACTTGCCGCTTGCCTTGGTAGAAGAAGCGTTGAGGCGTTCTCAAACCGAGGACGACGGAGCCATTAGCCGCTGGCTGTTGACAACTTTTCAAGCGAGCAGCAATGCCGGTAGCCCAAACCCATGACCCCTGATCTCCCCATCAATCTATATCCGAAGCCGTCACCTAACTTGATTCAAGCCGATCATCTGCAACATACGCTCAATGAGTTACATGCGCGCTATCGTTCGCTCAATCAGGGCAAACCTGCAAGCTACATTCCCGAACTGGCGAAGGCGAACCCCGACTGGTTTGGCATTTGCATCATGGGCGTTGACGGTCAACGGTTTGAGGTGGGCGATACCGAGCAGCTCTTCACAATCCAGTCGATTTCCAAAGTTTTTGTACATGGGCTAGCGCTCGAAGATCATGGGCGCGAGCGCGTGCTAGATCGAGTTGGGGTCGAGCCGACTGGGGATGCATTTAATGCAATTGTGCTAGACGAGCGTTCCAAACGCCCCTACAACCCAATGGTGAATGCTGGCGCGATTGCCACCACTAGCCTGATCAAAGGTAAGGGAGCGACTGATCGGCTGAATCGAATGCTGGCGATGTTTGAGCGCTACATCGGCCACGAAAGCTATATCGACATGCCCACCTTTACCTCTGAGCGCAGCACCGGGCACCGCAACCGGGCGATGGCGCACCTGATGCTCAACTTTGGCATGATTGATGAGCATATAGACGAGGCGCTCGATCTGTATTTCCAGCAATGTTCACTGATGGTTGACTGTCGCGACCTAGCCATGATGGCTGCCACCTTAGCCAATCGTGGCAAAAATCCGCTCACTGGCATTCAGGCTGTCCCTGCCGAATACGTGCGAGATATGCTCAGCGTTATGTATACCTGCGGCATGTATAACTTTGCGGGCGAATGGGCTTATCTGGTCGGTCTTCCGGCCAAAAGCGGAGTCTGCGGCGGCATTATTGTGGTGGTTCCAAACCGGATGGGCATTGCAGTATTTTCGCCGCCGCTAGACGAACGCGGCAACAGCGTCCGGGGCGTGAAGGTCTGCGAAGATCTCTCGCAGCAGTTTGGCCTGCATCTGTTTGACTGCACTGGCTCAGAGAAGATCACATAAAATCTATAAAATGAACTTCCAAATCACAGCAAGCTTCGGAGTGTCACTTCGCTAAGTCTCACACGTATCCGCCGGGATGTTTCTCGACGATGATTTTCAGACTCTTTATGGATTTGCCTCTTTTACAGTTTCTACTCAAAGTCCCCCAGAATTGGGGGATTTAGGGGGCTACCAACGGTAACAGCAGTGTCGCTTCAATCTCCTCCCGCACGCTCGGACTGACGTAAATATCTGGCAAATTCAAGCAATCGACCAGCAGTTTGTTTGCGTCATAGCACTGGCTCAAGAGCTGTTCCTGCTCTTTGCTAAATTGCCAATCGTGCCCAATATTACGATGCTCAATCACCACTGCGCGTAATTGCTCGCGCCAGTCTGGCCCTTTTTCTTGCGACCATTGCTTGAAGCTTTCTCGATTGCCGTTAGATCTGTTAGGCAGTTTATTTCTAAGTTGTTGTAGTTCGATCTCTAGTTCTGGATCGAGAGCGCAGTTGAGGGCGAAATCGAAGACGTAATAGAAGTTGCGAGCATAGATAGAGACGTAGGTGAGAGAGAAGGCAAGGGCCGAGTCGAGGTTGAGGTCATGGGCGGGGTCGTGGGCGGGGTCGTGGGCGGGGTGGATGGCAAGGTTGAGGTAGAAAGAACGTACCGCAGCAGGCTTGCAAGGAACATCAACGGAACTCGACTTCTGCTGCACCCAATGCAAGAACTGCTGAATCTTCTCATCACCTGCCAGCAACTGATCAATCTCTCGCTGCATCAGCCACACTAGCTCATCAGCTCTTTCTTCAGACAGCATCTCCACAGCAAGCAAAAACACCTCTCGCCACCGTTGCTCTATGAGGTTTTTCGCAAAGCGTGGCAGCACTTCCAGATCGCGAGATTCTACGATTTCGCGAGCGGCGAAATATTCTTGAAACGTCAGGTGCGAGAACGACCAATAACCATTTGCTCGTTCAACTAGCAAACCATGATGAGATTCAATTGACCGCAAAACTGCCTCACTGTCATCAAGGCTAATTCCAAGATAATCAGCGATCAGTTTCAAGATTTCATCTTGCTCAAATAGCGTGAAATTATCAGGTTGCTCCAGTTTGCGAAGCGCCAGATGACTCAGCAAATTTTGTTTATCGGTTGGCGTGAGTTGATCCACGATTGGATGACTGCTATCTCGCTGTACTCCTTGCTTTCTATCCCAGTCTTTCAGAAGTAGCTCAATACCGTGTTTGTACAGCTCTGAACGCTTGGCTGGTAAGTCTTGGCAACTGGTATAGATCCAACAGACAAGGCTGAGTAGTACGGGGGTTACTGCCAATCTTGCCGTTCTTTCTTGCTCAGGTGAGAGGAGCCTTTTCAGAAAATTCTCACTTAGATTGGCACCCGGATTGCCATTTGAAAATGCGGCAAACCACTTCTCGGCGAATTGAGTGACTTTAGGTTCGTCAAATTCAGCGACTTCAACATAATCAAAGTTGGGTAGCATGTAGTCAGCAGTCTGAGTCCGGCAGGTCAGAATATATTTGTTGGCACTATACCTACGGCTAAAGTCACGAATCTGATTCAGCACAGAGCGTTGCAGCGCTTGTGGAACTTCATCTAAACCATCTATCAAGATCAGAACTTGACCCAGCTTCAGGATTTGCTGTGTTTGCTCGGTACTGACTAAATCCAGATCAAATGCTGATTGAATTAGCTTCAGCAAATCAAATTCTTGAACATCGACCTCTCGCAATATGATCAAGATAGGAATATAGCCTGAACAAAATTCGCCCTGCCGACAAGCTTCTGCAAGATACTTTAAAAATGTAGATTTTCCTGATCCTGGTTTACCCAAAATCATCAGCCGCGCTTTCTTGACTGCAACCTCTACACCGCTTCTGGGTTCCTGATCTTTACGTTCTCCCAACCAGAGACGATCAGTTTGTGAGTCATAATCTGGCGAGAGTTGTTTTGGATTGATATAGGTTTCGCTGGATAAGTCCTCCAAGACATAAACATCTACGTAGAGATGACTAACTGAAATTTGCCGCCGATTGAGCAGTTGAATCTGGCTATGATCACGCTCAACAGTATCGAAGCAATGCTGGCGAACTACCTGAAGAAAAGCCGTAACCTGATCTATCTCTGGTGTATCCGGTTCTGGCACTTCGGGTTGAGCGATAAGTTCATCCACATCAAGTGGCTGTCGTGACTCTAGCGTTTTGGGATTGGCAGCAAGAGCATCCAAACCAGCAACAGTCTCACAACTGAGCGCTAAAACCTCGCAGATCGCTCGGAAATTGTCAATCCGAATAGGCGTTTTATTGAAAAACTTGCTTACAGTCGATCGAGAGACACCTGCCAAATGAGCAACTGTCTCATGGCTCGTAAATCGTCGAGCATATTCTGCCTTTGCTTGCTCTAATCCTGATGGAGTCGCTTGAATTGCCATTGCAAAACAGGGATTTATTGCCTATGGTAAGCCACCCCATTAAAAGTTAGGCAAATTGTAGACAAAAGTTCTACAGCCCTAAAACATTGCCTAGACAGAGTTACAGACGTTTAGAACCACCATGAATATATTCAGTCAAAACAAAACGCATTCCCCATGAAACCTGTCAAACTCTCCTCCACCTTCCAGCAAGTCTTCTTCACTGCCGTCTGTTTCACGCTGCTCTCTGGCGTAGGCTCCCTCTGGCTTTCTGACAAAGGCAACCTCACACCTGAACAAGCCCGCGTGTTTGAAACCTGCAACACCACTTGGAATTTGGGCATCACGACTGTCTTCGGCATGTTGAGCGCTAAAGCCGCTGGGCTGTTGAGTGAAGCCAAAAGTGACAACGATGATGCTCAGAACTCCAGTGATTGACCTCAGAGCATCACGCTCCATTTCTTTTGCTTGGCGCTTCACCCTCAGAGCATCGCCGTTCAAGCCAAAAGCTGCAATCGCCAAGCAAAAAGCATCAATGACCGAGCAAAAAGAGTCAACCGCCAAGCAAAAAGATTTAGCGTTCAAGCTTTTTACACCAGCCTTCCTACTCAGCGCATCGCCGTTCATGCAAAGAGCACCAACCCCTGCGCTCGCTAATCTGGCCGCAGCCGCAGCGGCTCTGGGTCGTAGACAATATAGAACGCGCCGTTTACAATCTGCCGCTTCAGAAATCGGATCTGGTCTTCGGCATCCTCCTGGTTGTAGGTGCGAGCAATCGCTCTGGGCAACTGACCCGGAAAATCAGCCACGATTAGAAAGGGGCGGTAGAGTTCAGCAAGTTTGGTCTGGGGCATTGTCCATTACTCCATCTGAATTCTGCATCAAATTGTAGATCATGATGCAGTAAAATACAATTGCATCACATTGAATCACATCAACTTGGTGCAGAGCTGTAAAGGTAAGCTGGAAATGAACCATTGCAAAAGGCAGATCGAGCTTGTGGCAGATCGCGTCACGGTAGACATAGAAGGCTTGAGAGCCGAAATTGAGGCAGCCTATTCCGATAACCCGCTGTGGGAAGAGCTATCGCTCTCTCAAAAATTGCGGCGGCTGATCCAAGAGCGCTTGAACGCCATCCAGCAAGAGCAATTATCTAAATCAGAAAGCAAGCCAGAGAAAAGTAAATAGCGCAATCCTTGAGAGATTTCACAAGTAGCTGCAAGAGGTGATGAGATGGCTGCACAACTGAGCGAGCAATTTTCAGAATCACCTATTAGCTTCGATGACTTTATTACAGCAATCCCAGAATTTTCAGAGCACCGTTACGAACTGCATCGCGGCAGAGTTATAGAAACGCCAAAACCACGCGGACAACATTCAAAAGTTGCAGGGTTCATCAATGGTGAACTCTTTCTGGAAATTCGGCGATTGCAGCTTCCCTACTTCATCCCCAGAGACTGCATCGTCCGCTCAGCCGAAGCAGAATCAGGCTATGAACCCGACCTGATTGTTTTAGACGAACCAGCCCTGAGCGATGAGCCGCGCTGGGAAAGCGGTTCAATCCTGACGCTAGGCAAATCGATCAAGCTAATTGTCGAAGTGGTCAGCACCAACTGGCAGACCGATTACTCGCTCAAGCTAACCGATTACGAATCCCTCGGCATCGCCGAATACTGGATCGTAGACTACGCGGCCTTCGGCGGGCGACGCTTCATCGGCAACCCCAAGCAGCCCACCGTCACCGTTTGCAGCCTGATTGATGGAGAGTACGAACTGCAAGCGTTTCAAGGCAGCAGCCAAATTCGCTCTAGCCTCTTTCCAGAGCTGAGTTTGACGGCTGAGCAGGTGTTGGCAGGGTGATAGCAGCTAGATCAACGTGAGCTGACTCTCCGGCGGCTGATAGCCTAGATGTTTCCAGGCGGCAGGCGTAGGGATGCGGCCTCTAGGGGTGCGCTGCAAGTAGCCAATTTGCAGCAGGTACGGCTCGTAGACCTCCTCGATAGTTTGGGCATCTTCGCCCGTTGCCGCTGCCAGCGTATCGAGGCCAACCGGTCGCCCGTTGAAGTTTTCGATCATAAAGGTCAGCATCCGCCGATCTGTCCAGTCTAGGCCGCAGGGATCAACGTTGAACAGCTCTAGCGCCTCAGCTGCCAGCGTTGCGGTAATTTCAGCGCCCGTCGCGCGCACCTCCACAAAGTCTCGCACTCGCCGCAGCAGCCGGTTGGCAATCCGGGGTGTGCCTCTAGCGCGACGGGCCACCTCGGCAGCTCCGGCTGCGGTGATTGGTGTGGAGAGGATATCGCCAGTTCGTAGCACGATTTGGGTTAGCTCATCGAGTTCGTAAAACCGCAGCCGCTGCACCAGGCCAAACCGATCGCGCAACGGTGAAGTCAGCGCCCCAACGCGGGTGGTCGCCCCAACTAGTGTAAAGCGCTGGAGCGGCACGCTGCGGGTTTTGGCACTCTGGCCTTTGCCAATCGTGATGTCTAGCCGGAAGTCTTCCATTGCCGGATAGAGAATTTCTTCAGTGATTCGAGGCAGGCGGTGAATCTCGTCGATAAACAGTACGTCGCCCGCCTGCAAGCTAACCAGCAGCCCCGCAATATCGCGCGGACGCTCTAGGGCTGGAGCGGTGGTAATTTTGCAGTTGACCCCCATTTCGGTGGCCAGAATCAGCGCCATTGTGGTTTTACCTAGACCGGGAGGGCCATAGAGCAGCAGGTGATCCAACGTTTCCTGGCGCGACTGAGCGGCTCGAATCGCAATATCCAACACTTCTTTGAGCGCTTTCTGGCCGATATATTCTTGGAGCCGCTGCGGACGAATTTTTTCCTCCTGCTTGCCCAGCTCATCAGGTTTGGCCACAGCTTCCAGCAGCGTTTCATCCACTTCTGATGAGTCAGCCGACTTGGCATCCAGCTTGGCCAGCCGTTCGTTCTTCCAGTTATAGGTCGAGGTTGGCTGACGCTGGCTCTGAGCAACCCGAGATTCCGCCAGAGATTCTGCTTTAGAATCTAAAGCTTTAGAATTTGAATCAGAGGGTTGTGGCCGAGAAGAAATAATTGCCATAGTTGATGCTGCGCCAAGCTGATCTCCGCAGGCAGTACAGTTGGACTACCCCATCCGTCGATTCTAACGTTAATTAGCGGGGTCTAGAGCAAACATGACAGATACAATTTCGGTTCCAGAGGCAATCACGTTTGAGCAGGCGATTGCCTTCACCCAGTCTTTGATGACTCAAATGCAGGCAGCTCAGATCTCGGAGGCTGATCTAGAGGCCACGCTCACTGACCTGCTGAGCAGCGCCAACGGCGCACGTGGCTTTTTTGTCACGTACCTGACTGACGACTGTCCGCTAGCAGATCAGCCCTCCGCAGCCGTGATTCGCGCCCTGCGTTCGGCGCCGAACGGGCCAGAGCTGCTGGTCAAGAATCTGGCGATGTCCTCCGCGATGGCGGTGGCGCATCGGCGCAACCAAAACGAGGCGATGGCGCAAGGCTCAGACCAAGTGCAGGCGCGCACAGCCCATCTGATGCAGCAAGTCCAGATGGCTGAGGTTCGGGAGCAGGCGATCCAGCTCCGCGAGAGCATAGCCACCGGTAGCGGCGAATACGCGACGTTTTTGCAGCGCTGGGGCTATGACGCGGAGCAGCGGCAGGTGATTGATCAGCAGATGCAGCGAGCGCTAGGGGTGTAATGTTTGACTGGAGCGGCCAATCCCTGCTGGATAACCTTTGGAAATCGCTAACTGCCCTGCTGCAAGACTGGATCGCTCAGCATCCGCTCGCGGCTTGGCTGCTGGCGCATCCGCTCTGGCTGCTGGCAGCAGTTCTGCTGGCCCTGTTTTTGTTTGCAGGACTGCTGCGAGCTGTGGCGGGCTTAACCGAGCGCTTCTGGCTACTGCTGCTCAAGCTGCCGATTCTGCTGGCGGAGGGCATTTGGTGGATGAGCTGGCGGCTGCTGCGTCCGTTTTTGCCTGCCTCTAAGCCGCCGCCAGCGAACCGCTTGTCCGAAGTGCTGGCGCGACTAGAGGCGCTGCACCAAGAAGAATACGAGCTGAGGCAGGAGCTGCAAGCGCTACTGTCAGGCCGAGCCAAGCAGGATTAGCGCTCTGCGGCAACCAATTCACAGCACAAAACTACATCAAACGATATAGGCAGAGCCAAACGATTTGGTTAAAATCAGATTAAGAAAAGATTATCAAACACCGTTCCCTTCACCTAATGAGCTTGTAGGAGCGAGTTTGCAAGATTGAATCAGGTATTAGGAGTTAAACGCCGTGAATACATCAAACTTTTTGTTTCCTCGCAGCCGCTACCACGGCGATCTGCGTCCTCAGACTCTACTGTTTAATGCGAATCTGCAAGAGTTTTCACAGCGCGTCAGCGTAATTAGCGGCTTGCAAACAAACGGCAAGCTGTCTGCTGCCGAGTCGTTTGAGCGGATTCAAACGCTTTGGCAGCAGCTTGAGCAAAGTCACGACGACTTGGCTGTTTGAGATCTGGCTGTTTAAGATCTGCCCATTGAACTAGCAGCCTACTTTTCCTTCAGCGTCCAGACCCCTTCGCTCCATTCCGCGTCAGTTGGCGGTTTTGTCAACCAGTGATTACAGCGCTCCAAATGTAGTTGAGCCGCTTTATCCTGGTGGTCGATCTCCTGCAAAATCGTGCCAAATGCGCCCATGGCCCGCACAAAATTGCGGTTGAGATAATGCTGCCGCCCTTCGTGATATAGCTCAATCGCCTGCTGCTTGCGCGCATCTAGCGGTTGAGAGCGCAACTCAACCAACTCATAGATGCTGACCGGCTGGCTCTTGCCTTTGACACAGATCCGATCTAGCTCTCTCGCCCAAACCCGATCAGCGCAGGGCAGATAAGTGCTCTCACTAATCACAATATCGCAGCCGTACTGCTTGCTGGCTCCTTCCAGCCGCGAGCCGAGATTCACCCCATCCCCAATCGCTGTAAACTCCATCCGCTTGCTGGAGCCAATGTTGCCGCTAATCACCGAGTCCGAGTTAATGCCCATGCCAATTTTGATTTTGCGATGGGTAGGGCGCTCGGTGTTAAATACCGTCAGGCGGCTCCGCATTTCTAAAGCCGTCTGTACCGCCATCCAGGCATGATCTTCCAGCGGTAGCGGCGAACCAAACACTGCCATGATCGCATCGCCAATGTACTTATCGAGCGTGCCTTTATGTGCAAACACGGCATCTACCATTGTCTCAAAATATTCGTTCAGCATGGCAACCACCGCTTCGGCCTCCATGCTCTCGGTGAGGCTGGTGTAGCTGCGAATGTCCGAAAACAGCACCGACACCTCTTTGCGATCGCCGCCTAGCTTGGCATCGCCGCTGCTGAGCAGCTGTTCAGCTAGCTCTTGGGTCATGTAGCGGTACATTGTGCTTTTCAGCCGCTTTTCGTCGCTAATGTCGTCCATCACCACCAGCGCCCCGGAGACTCGCCCCGGATCGTTCGCGTCAGCAATTGTGTTGATCGACAGATGCACGCTGTGCTGTTCCTGTCCGGTGACGGGCAGCAGGGTTTGATCGGGATAATACTGCTGGCGACTCTTTTCGGCGGTGGGGCTGAGCGCGGCGGCAAACCAGTGCGGAAAGTCCCCCTGCTCAAGCTGAACCAGATCCACCACTTGCCGATCCTGCAAAGACTCATGCTCGCCCAAGCCCAGCAGCCTTCTGGCGCTTTCGTTGGCGGCAATGATCCGTCCGGTGCGGTCGGTGGAAATCACGGCATTCGAGAGCGAACGCAGAATATCGCGCTGCATCTGCTCCTGCTGCTTCACAGTGTCAAACAGCTTGGCGTTTTGCAGCGCTACCCCCGCTTGGATGTTAAAGGCTTTCATGAATTCCTGATCACCCCGGTTAAAGCTGGCTCGCCAGCAGTCTGGTGCTTCGGGATAGCAGCTGGGGTCGTAGTCAGGGAAGTCACCCGGCTTGCGCTTGTTAATCAACTGCGTCACGGCAATTAGCTCGCCGTCGGCGTTGAAGACGGGCATGCAGAGCATACTGCAAGTCCGGTAGCCTGTTCTGTCGTCGGTTTCTTTAGCAATGTCGGCATTGGGATGGTCATAGAGATCAAACGGGATCAAGAGCGGTTCACCCGTGGTGGCCACCTGTCCAGCAAAGCCTGCGCCAATCGGGATGCGGATCTCCTGCATCTGGCCGTCAATCGGCAGCTTCGTCCAGAGCTGATGCCGTTCGGTGTCTAGCAGCCAGAGCGTACTGCGGTCAGCCTGCATCAGCTCTTTGGCCTCTTCCATCACCTTTGCCAGCGTCTCTTCTAGGTCAAGGCTACTCTGGCTGAGGGCTTTGGTAGCCTTCATCAAGGCTGAGGCGGCGCGTTGCTGCTGTGTGGCCTTATAAAACGAGCGCGAAGACTCCAAAATCAGCCGAATCGAGGGCGCAAAATCGCGGAACACCTGCTCGTCTTTCGCCGTGAATCCAGCGGCATCAATTTTTTCGTCTAAAGCAGCCAGCGGGTCATGTACAGGCTTCAGCTTGTTGATCAGCTGCACCACAGCGACCAGATCGCCCTGCTCATCCAGCAGCGGCAGCGCCAGCATTGAATAAGTCCGGTAGCTGTTTTTGCGGTCAAATTCCTGTGCTGCCGCCGAGCGATGATCTTGATAAAAATCGTAGGGAATATTCACAACCTCGCGGCGAGTGGCCACCTCTCCGGCAATCCCGACGTTCTTGGGGAAGCGCAGCTCCAGATTTGCGCCCGTCTCATCTTTAGCGACAATCGACCACAGCTCGTCTTGCTCTTCGTCCAGCAGAAAAATTGTGGTGCGGTCGGCGTTCAGCAGCTCGCCCGTTTTTAGCGTGATCGAGCGCAGCATTTCGTTGAGAATGGCATCAAAGCCCTGCGACTCCAGCACATCATCCAAAATCGAAAGGGTCTGGTTAACCACCCGCAGCCGCTGCTCCACGTCTGTGACCACCTGCTTAAAGGTGTCTTGAGTCAAAGGCGCTAGGAAGCTAGAGAAGGCTTTTTTGGCGGGTGTCAGGCTGCTGATTGGTGCGCTCAGCTGATGCGGCCTTTCTCCAACTGTTTGCAGTAGGGCCGGCTCTGAGATGGCGTTCATGGCCGTCACGTTTATGGCAGTTAGACCCAGAGCGCTATCAGGAACGCTATGAGCCGAGTGATCTTGAGGGGGCAATGGAAAAATTGAAGCTGTCATAGATGCTTAGGTAGTGCTGAGGTGCTGAGCTTCCAGATCAAAAACATCCCAAACCCTGAATCTCGCTAGCCAGAGACTTTACAAATTTTCCAGTCGGCTTCAATTCACCCCGATTAGTATTCCAGATCACAATTTAGATCTCTGGTATAGAGGGAATATACCCCCTATTTTGCCGAACTTTGGGAGATTCTACGAGCCACCTGTCTGGGCAGTTCAAAGGTCAAATCAAGGGTTCCCACCTTCTTGACGAAGCTAGCATCTATGTGTCTATTTGGCGTTCAGAGAAATTAAGGCTGCGTAAGTTCGGCTCAGGTTTAGGCAGAGCTGGCCAGAAATCTGGTCACAATTGAGGCAGGGCAATCCATTCAGCTTAATTGCACGCTCTATCCTAGAAACCAATACACAGAAACAAATACTAAAGACCCTGCACCAAGACCCAGCCATGAGAATTCTGCTCGTCGAAGATGAACCCGATTTAGGCACTGCTATTAAATGGGCGCTCAAACAGGAACGATATATAGTGGACTGGGCGCAGGACGGTCGCGAAGCCTGGGAATTTTTGCAAAGTCCAGATCTCCAGTACAGTCTGGCGATTTTTGACTGGATGCTGCCCAACGTCATGGGGATCGAACTCTGTCAGCGGCTGCGGCTGCGCCAGAATCGGCTGCCCGTCTTGATGCTGACCGCCCGCGATCGACTCCAAGACCGGATTGCCGGACTTGATGCTGGAGCTGATGACTACTTAGTTAAACCTTTCGAGATGGAAGAGTTGCTGGCGCGGCTGCGGGCGCTCCAACGCCGTTCTCCCGACCTGCAAACCCAGCAGATTCAGTTCGGCTCAATTCTGCTCAACTACACTGAGCGACAGGTCTACTGTCAGCAGGGCGAGCGACAAGTTCTGATCTCGCTGACCCATAAAGAATTTCAGCTGTTGGAATATTTCATGAGCCATCCCCGTCAGACTGTTACCAAAGATCAGCTGCTGGCTCAGCTCTGGGAATCGGGATCTGATGTGGGCAGCAATGTGGTAGCGGCGCAGGTGCGGCTGCTGCGGCGCAAGCTGGCTGAACAGGGCTGCTCCGATCTCATCGAAACATTGCCCAGCATGGGCTATCGCCTCAATCCTGACTACTGCTAATGCGCCAATAGCTCATGTCCAACCCGCCCTCCCACAAGCCCTTTCGCCTGTCTCGGCGCAGACTAGCTGCCTGGTATACGGGAATCATGGCGCTGATTTTGCTAATCTGCGGGCTGGCGATTCATCGGCTGGTTGTCCATGCTCGCTGGCTGAATCTGGTGCGAGAAATGCAGCAACTGGCCAGTCGGCTCAGCAACCAGATTCGTCCGGCGCTTCAGCAGCCCGGTCAGCTTGATCCGATGGCGCAGCGACTCTTGCCCAATCTATGTTTGCAGGCCTCAGATTGCTCGCAGATCTTGGAGCAGGCGACTCAGCTCTCAGCTCCCGATCCGATCGAGGTGAGGCTGCTGCGAAATCTAGAAGGGCAAGACTACTGCATTCGGTTCATCAATGGCTCTAGGCAAGTCTTGGCCTCCTTACAGCTGCCCGCGACAAACTTTGCCTGCCAGGAGCCGCAGCTTTGGCGCAGCTTCAAAGATAGTCGCGGCAAATACTACCACAATCAGATCTTTCCGCTCTTCAACGGTGCGGGCGAAAACTGGGGCATGATCCAGATCGCCCATTCGCTGAACAGTCTCGATCTGTATCTGATGTGGGTCGAGCTGGCGCTGGTGGTGCTAGTGCTGCTGGGAATTGGAGCGGTGGGGCTGGCGAGCTGGTGGCTGGCAGGGCTGGCGCTGCGTCCGGCTAAGCAGTCCTATCAACAGATGCAGCAGTTTACGGCAGATGCAGCGCATGAGCTACGCACGCCCTTGGCCGCTTTGCAGGCGATTGTGCAGACCGCGCTGCGCTCTAGCGACCTGACGCTAGAAGAGGCCAAAGCAGCCTTTCAAATTCTGAATCGCCAAAACTATCGCCTCTCGAAGCTCGTACAGGATTTGCTCATCTTGTCGCAGCTCGATCAGTCGGCTGGCAGTCGAACCTTAGCACCCTGCTGCCTCAACAGCTTGCTGCAAGACCTAGAAGATGAGTTTGCAGCGCTGGCAATGGCCGCTCAGATCCAGCTAAAATTTCTGGGCTTTGACAATCCAGTTGAGATTACTGCCGACCCAGAGCAGATTTATCGAGCTATCTCCAACCTGCTCAGCAACGCTCTTCGCTATACGTCAGCTCAGGGTAAGGTGACCATTCGACTCAGCCGCAGCGCCAGCCATGCTGTGATTCAGGTCGAAGACACAGGTATTGGAATTCTGCCAGATGAACAGAGCCGGATCTTTGATCGGTTTTACCGGACTGATCAAGGCCGATCGCAGCAGCAGGGCGGATCGGGACTGGGGCTGGCGATTACTCAGGCGATTGTCCGGCAGCATCAGGGTCGTCTCAGCTTAGAGAGCGAACCGGGTAAAGGCAGTCTGTTTACCATTTTGCTACCTCTCTCAAAGGCAAAGCCAATCTAAGCCTGAGCGATTTCATCGAGATTTCATTCCCAGCTGTCAGATTAGAGCTATGAGACGAGCGCAGCTGGTCAGCGAGCTAGGAATGCCGCCTGTCTGGGCACTAGTTTCTGGCCACTAGTTTAAGGAGAGCTATCTATGATTGATCGTGAGTTTTGGAACGGCAAAAGAGTTTTTATCACCGGGCACACCGGCTTTAAGGGTAGCTGGCTCTCGCTCTGGCTGCAAAGCTTAGGGGCTGAGATTGCCGGGTTCGCGCTACAGCCACCCACCAATCCGAGCCTGTTTGAGCTGGCGCATGTCGCAGAAGGCATGACCTCAGTTGAAGGGGATCTGCGCGATCTGGCAGCGCTTCAGCAGGCCATGACAGAGTTCCAGCCCGAAATTGTGTTTCACCTGGCTGCTCAGCCGCTGGTGCGTCGCTCCTATCAGGCACCTGTCGAAACCTACTCCACCAACGTACTGGGCACGGTACATCTGCTGGAAGCGGTGCGTCAGACCGCTAGCGTCAAGGCCGTGGTCGATATTACCTCTGACAAATGCTACGAAAACCGCGAGTGGGTCTGGGGCTACCGGGAATCAGACAGGCTGGGCGGCTACGACCCCTACAGCAGCAGCAAAGCCTGCGCCGAGTTGGTGGCTGCCTCCTACCGCAATTCGTTTTTTAATCCAGCCCAATACGCTGAGCATGGCGTAGCGCTGGCCACCGTGCGCGCTGGCAACGTGATTGGCGGCGGCGACTGGGCGGCAGATCGATTAATTCCAGATATTTTGCAGGCGATGATGCGGCGCGAGTCGGTGCTGATTCGCAGCCCTCATGCCACCCGTCCCTGGCAGCATGTGCTGGAGCCACTGCACGGCTACTTGATGCTGGCCGAGCGGCTCTACAGCGATGGTGCAGCCTATGGCGAAGGCTGGAACTTTGGCCCCGATGACATCAACGTTAAGCCTGTTTCCTGGATTGCAGATGCGCTGTATGAACAGTGGGGTGACGGCTTGAACTGGCAGCAGGACGGGCCGCCGAAAGCCCATGAAAACACCTATCTGAAGCTGGACTGCACCAAAGCCCGCGCCATCCTGGGCTGGATGCCAAAGCTCGATATCAAAACCACGCTGCACTGGATCGTGGATTGGACAAAGGCATATCAGCACGAATCTGATATGCGGCAGTATACTGAGGCGCAAATCGAGCGGTTTATGCAACTTGATCAGGCACAGACTCAAACCCAAGCAGATAATAATATCCTGACAGTCGAGCGTCTGAGAGAGCTAGCAGGCTGTTAATTGGCCGAAGCCCAGTTTTAGACCGCAGCCGTGAAGCGTGATTCTTCAGCACCTAGCCGCTGCTTCAGGTGATCAGCAACGCGCAGGGCATTGGCAACGAGGGTCAAGGTGGGATTGATCGCAGAAGCAGACGGGAAAAAGCTTGCATCTACCACAATAGAGGTACATAAAGGCGCTTTAGCTCTTGGTGTGCTTTCAAATTGTTGGCACGGTAGTGCCCTGAAGGGCAGGGAGAGTAGGAGTTAAAGGAGAAGATGAGGGTTTGTAAAGTAGTTTGTGTCAAGCGAGAATGGCTACATCGGAAACCTCCAGGTCTCATGTTTTGAATGTGGTAATTCTCATGAAACCCCTTCCTGGCATCCTTTTGCAAGCTTTTGTCCGGCACCTAGTCCTCAGAGATTTGTAGAACGCGAGCCATTCCGGCTAAAGAGATGCGCTCCAGCAATATCCGCTTAATTAGACCATATTGTTCTGGGGTGATAGATTTCCACAGTGGATCAAGGACAAATTGGCGACCGCAATTGCGACATTTGTAATTTTGCTGGCCATGACGGGGGTGACTATTGCGACTAATCTCTTGTCGTCCACAACTCGGACATGAATGCTTCGCTATCAGCACAATCCTGCTCAAAACCTCCCCTCCATTCATCCTGCCCTTTAGGGCACTACCGAAGTGCCAGTCCATAGCTCGACCATACCTATGATATAACCGCATATCCCGACAGAGTTATGTAGTTATTGTTTTGGTTTGCCTTAGAGTAAAGCTCACCGCCTCAGACTCTGATTATACGAGCCGACTGAGCTTACACCTAAATACCGCAAAGCAGCCCTACAGGATTATGTGACACTTACTAGACATACGTTTCAGCTTATTTAGTAGGTCTCACAGATTGCAAAACTATCGCTCAGATCTCTCTTTTCTGACGGCCACCAAAGCGCTGATTGGCATCAAACTCTCTGGGTAGAGGTATTCGTTGTAGACGGTTTCTAGAGACTGTTTAGGGACTTCGCCCTATTCGATCTCTGAAACTAGTCGGGATGACAGGATTCGAACCTGCGGCATCCTGCTCCCAAAGCAGGCGCGCTACCAAGCTGCGCTACATCCCGATGCGTGATCTCGTCGATCTAATCAATGTCTAACGAGCTATCTGATGAGCTAGAGTAATATCTGCCCTCACTCATACTAACTGCAAGCGGCTGATTCGTCACTTTGATTTTTTAGTGTCTGGTTTTCAGACTTTAAGGCTCGCAGCGAGCTAAAACTACTTTATGCTCAGGCTCAACGCTCAGGCTCATTGACATTTAGGAGTGATTTTTGCAGACATTACTCATTGCCGGAACCAGCGCTCAGGTTGGAAAAACAGTCGTTTTATCGGCTCTGATGGCTTACTGGCAGCGCTACAAAACAAGCTCAGCTGGCGTTATCAAACCGCTTGACTTTGAGCGGCTCAGCCAGCGGTCGGAGCCAGCCGAACTAGACTGTGAGCGGTTCAAGCGCCTGTTTAATCTGGCTCAGCCTGTCCGCGAAATTACGCCAGTTCTGCTGCGTTCTGCGGTATTGCCGCCGATAGAGGCCACCACAGGCGACCCTATTGATTTCGAGCAGCTCTGGCAAACCTTGCAGCAATCCCAGCAGCGGCACGAGCTAGTCTTGCTAGAGGCATTTGGCGGCTTGGGGACACCGCTTACCTTTGAAACTACGATGGCAGACTTGGCCTGGGATTGGCGAATTCCGACCGTTTTGGTTGTCCCCGTGCAGCCCAATCTAGTGGCCGATGCAGTCACCAATGTTGCACTCGCCAATCAGTCGCGGCTGCACCTTAAAGGCATCATCCTCAACGAGCTGCCCCGCACAGCCCGCGCTGATCCAGACAACCAGGCAGACCGGGATTTGCAGGAGGATTTACAGGACTCCATCGAGCTGATCCAGTCCTTGACCCGCAAACCTGTTTTGGGCTACATTCCCCGGCTTGACCCCAACAGTCTGCCCCAATTGACGCGAGCGGCGGCTGGTCTAGCGCTAGAGCAAATTTTGCCAGGGTTAGAACTCCTGCGCTCAAGCGCTTAGGCATTCGGGCTATATGTCGTGCAGATGGCAAGCCTATGACGCTCCTGCCAAAAATTGTTTGAAAAACCTATGGCGCTCTGGAGAATCTGTGGTATGTTAGATGGAGTGTGAGGAGTAAAGTAAGAAAAAGCTCTTGGAGTCGAAACACGGAAAGACGCCCAAGAGCTTTTTTCTTTTTAAAGTTTTTAATTTAAATTTTTTCCAGTTCAACTCAAGATTTAGGTGATAGAGCGCGGCAAAGTACGTTTAACTGTCGGTCTTGCAGACCTAGCTCGCGTCTCAAATAGGCCGTTAGCGCTTTGGGACAGAACGGCTGAAAGCCAAAGCGCTGATAGAACTCAACTAGCTCCGAGCGGCAGGCTAGGTAAATCGGTCGGTCTGACGGCAGCGTAATGCCTGACAAAAGCTGAGAGCCAACGCCAAGCTGTCGCCAGTCTGCGGCCACAACCACATCCGAGAGCACGGCATAGGTGTGATGGCAGGTGAGTCGGGAGCAGGCTATGAGCCGCTGCTCTCGCTCCATCACCCAGTAGTGCTGCCAGTCTGCAAACAGCCGCAGTCTCAGCCAGCTAATCAGCACCAGCCCCCCCAATCCCAGCAGACCCAAGCACAGAAGCTGAAGGCTACCTGTCAGCAGCAGCCCATGCAGCACCACGGACAGAGCTAGCCCCAGACCGAAATACGCCCAGGTTCTTGAACGGCTGGTTTGGTGATAGTTGGGGTGACAGTAGTCTCGCAGCAGCAGCCGAATTTGCCGCCGATCCTGCGGTAGCGCTAGCCGCACCTGCATCTGCGCCTGAGATGGATGCGCTTGAGGCAGAGGGGCTTGCAGATGAGCTGGAAAGAGGTGGAATGGCTCAGTCATATTGAACCAGATAGCCAAGGCCAGATGAACAGACTAAGATTAACTGCATGAGACGCATATCAGCTCCGTGAGCGGCACTATGATTTCAGCTTTAGCTCCTGTTTCAATCGACTCCTCCCGCATCCGGACAGAAATTCAGAGCTTGCAGCCACAGCTTAGCGACTGGAGACGCAGACTACATCAGCAGCCAGAGCTGGGCTTTCAAGAACATTTGACCGCTGCGCTGATCCAGAAAAAGCTGCAAGACTGGGGGATTGAGCATCAGACTAGCATTGCCGGAACCGGAATTGTGGCCTTGCTGCCAGGGCAGGCTCCAGGGCCAGTGCTGGCCATTCGAGCCGATATGGACGCGCTGCCTATCCAGGAAGAAAATCCAGTTCCCTATCGCTCGCAGCATCCAGGGCGAATGCATGCCTGCGGCCACGACGGACATACGGCCATCGCGCTGGGCACAGCCTACTATCTATCGCGGCATCCTGAGCTATTTACAGGGCAGGTAAAGATTATTTTCCAGCCTGCTGAAGAAGGGCCAGGAGGCGCAAAGCCGATGATTGAAGCGGGCGTTTTGCGACAGCCTGACGTAGATGCAATTATTGGCCTACACCTCTGGAATAACCTGCCGCTGGGCAGTATTGGGCTGCGCGAAGGAGCGCTGATGGCGGCAGTTGAGGGATTTGAGCTGACTCTGCAAGGCAAAGGTGGACATGGCGCAATGCCGCATCAGACGGTGGATTCAATCCTGGTGGGGGCACAGATTGTCAGTGCCTTGCAGGCGATTGTGGCGCGCAATCTTGACCCGCTGCAAGCTGGCGTGGTGACGGTGGGGAAATTTCAGGCAGGTCACACCCATAACGTGATTGCCGACAGCGCCCAGCTCAGCGGTACGGTGCGCTATTTTGACCCGGCGCTGGCAGGATTTTTTCAGCGGCAGATGGAGCAAATTATTGGCGGCATCTGTCAGAGTCACGGTGCGACCTACAGCCTCGACTATCGGGCATTCTATCCGCCCGTGATCAACCACCGCGAGGTTGTGAATCTGGTGCGTTCGGTCGCCGAAACTGTGATTGAAACCCCAGCCGGAATTGTCCCCAACTGTCAGACGATGGGCGGCGAAGATATGTCGTTCTTTTTACAGGCTGTACCGGGCTGCTATTTCTTTTTGGGGTCAGCCAATTTAAATAAAGGGCTAACCTATCCGCACCACCACCCCCGATTTGACTTCGACGAAACGGCACTGGGAGTTGGCGTTGAGCTATTTGTGCGCTGCGTTGAGCGGTTTTGCAGTAGCTCCCAGTAAGAGTACCCGTGAGGACTGGATCTATGTCTGAATCGAGCCTTGAATCTAGCGCTGCTAGCACTACATCTGTCAGTGAGTTTGGCGCTGAAATTAACCGTCTTGTCGAGCTAATGCCAGCTTCCGGGCGGATGTACTGCAAAATTATCAGCGATCCAAACCAGCCTACGGTCATTTTTACCCGGCTACCGCGCCCTGACCAAGACAGCCGCCCGATTCGGATCAATTTCGATCTCTGGCAAAAGCTCAGCCTGCCGCAGCGCGATTTGCTGCTGTTGCGGGCTGCGAGTCGCCTCACCTCAATCCAGTGGTTTAAGCCCGAACTCTATCAGGGACTTGCAGCCGCAGGGGCCGCCTTCACTCTATTAGAAGTACTGCTAGGCAATGCAGCAGGCATTGTGACCTTTAGCGGCTTAACAACGCTGGCCGTGGCTCAAATCTGGCGTAAAAACCGCAGCAGTGAAGCGGAAATGATCGTTGATGAAAAAGCGATACAGGTGGCTCAGCGGCGTGGCTACAAGAAAGCTGAGGCCACAGAAGCGCTGATTGCGGCCATCGAGGCGGTGGCTGAAATCGAACAGCGCAGTCTGAGCGTTACTGAACTATTGCGCTGCCAAAACCTGCGGGCTACTGCTACAGATAGCGTGCTGTAGTCTTAGTGTTGCTGCACGAGTCGCTAGGAAACCTAAAGTGCTCAAGCTAGCGCTCAGCAGCTCGCAATCAAGGGTTGGTCTTGAATCGTGGCATCCATGCAGACAAAATACTGTATACAAATCTTGCTTGAAACTCAGGCAACATCAGGGATACAGCCAGATTGCGGGTCTGTGGATTGACGCTTTCCTGAGGCGGTGTTACATTGTCAAAGATGGAGCGTAATCAACGTCTAAATAACCCAGCCTAATCCAGCTGTTTCCTAATTTTGAAGGAACATAGCTGAAGCGGAGGAACCATATCTGGGGCGTATTCTAGAGCGACAAGCTAGAAGGGGCACCTCTCAGCCCTAGCCCGTCAGCTAACTTCGTCGGCAGTGAGGGGAGATCGAAGAGACAGAATTTTCCTGCTCTCGTCAGCATCTCCAACCGACCGTCCAATCAGCGAAAGACCGATTGTTGTACTGGTTGTTAACTTTTGAGGAGACTGATGATATGCGTCACTGGATTGAACGGAACCGGGCTAACTAAGGTCGGTGCCTGACTCAAAAATCGACTAGAACCTGACTAGAAACTAACTGAAATGAGATTGAGCAATATTGGCCTGTCACGCTGAGCGCAGTCAGAGCGGCTTAGCATGGATAGTTCGGCAGCGCTCACTGGTTCGTCTTTTGAGATGAGCAAAATCTGGAGCGGGAGTTCTGATGCGATGCTCCCTCTGTAGAGCCAATTCCGTTTGAACTTACTCCTAATTCGAGCTATTTTCCGAGTTCTCCTCGCACTTACGCTATGAACATTAAACCGATGCTGCTGCGTCTTCAAGGCGCGCTTGGACAGGATAATTTAGGTGAGCAAATGCTGCTCTATCCCGGCGTTAACGCTCACAAAACCCCAGAGGCGACGGGCAATTTTGTGATTGGCTACAATGGCTCGCCCAACAGCCAAACTGCGCTGGACTTTGTGCTCTGGATGGCGCATCAGACGCGGCAGGCGACGGGCAAGCAGGTGCTTGTGCATGTCGTCTATGTGATGGATTGCTATAACTCGCTCGATCTCGCCGTTCAGCCAGATGCGGCGACCTGCCTGCGATCTGCGAGCGAGCAGTTTGGCTTCCGGTGTGACAGCGATGCCTTATTGCAGCCGCAGCGGGGCGGTACGCAGGTGGCCGAACGTCAGCTGCCGATGCACCTTCAGCCGAATATGCTCGACCAGGTTGATCGGATTCTGTGGCAGGCGCGCTGTCTTTCGGGCGAATGGCGGGGCGCGGTGGAGGCGCATCTGCGGTTTGGGGCGGTGGCGACTGAACTCCTTCAGGTGGCGCAGGCGCAGGCGGCTGATCTGCTGTTTGTTGGCTGTAGCGATGTCAACCACGCGCTGGTGCAGCAGCTCCGGCCTTGCCTCACCTGCCCGATTCTGGGCATTCCAACTGAGCTGGAGGCTGACTAAATCTGCAACCTCTCAAACATTTGCTCGGCCTAAGAGCCGCTGTCGCAGGCCCTCGGCAATCTTCTGACCCAGATATTCGGGAATCAGATTTTCGTTGGGGCCGAGCAAATAGAGAATCAGGCGAGTCCGACCGCGCCAGACCAGCAGATTCGCGTTGACAATCAGCAGATCTTCTTGCCAGATCGCGTACATGACTTTGTAGAACAGTCCTGGCTGGTTGTCCGCTTCGATCAGCAGGGCGGGCAGGTGAAACACCGGATCGACGTAAAAATCGGTTTCTACTTGCTCCAAGCCCGCGTCCAGATTAAACTCCACCGCCAGCATTTCTTCCACTTCAAAGCGCCCCGCCAGCGCCTCCCGGATTGCCCGACAGACGTTTTCAGAAGTCTTAGGGCTGAGCGCCTTGCCGCCGCGCGAGACCACCAGCTTTACAAACACCAGCATCGGCGGCTCAATCTGCCCGTAGAGGCTGAGCGTATGGATGGTCAGGCCATAGGCGGCCAGCACCCCAAAAATATCGCTGAGCAAAAACGACTGGTTGCGATAGGCGAAGTGCAGGGCGCTCTTGCTGCCTTCAGAGGTCAGCTCAATCACAGCCTGACGAGTTTTGTAAAGCTGATAGGCCAGCTTCAAGTTTTGCAGCTGGATCTCGCTGCCCACAAACTGCTCATAAAACTGCGGAAACGCTCGGTTAAAGCGTTTGAGCAAATCTAGCGTAGACGATTTCAGCCCTGAAGCCATAAGCTGGAGAGAGATTTAACCTGAGGTGATGAGCGTTGCAAACCTGCGGCGGCCTGATGACGATGAAATAATAGAGAACAAATGATAGAGAGCAGTGAATACCCAATATTAAAGACTTAAATCTATAAAGCCCGCTCTAGCCAAGAATCTTTCACGGCAGATCCTGCCAATCTGCGGCTTTCATCGGCGCAAATCGGCGATGTCAGAATCATACGAGAGATCCGCTCTATACTTACTATTACTGTGATTTAACTCTGTACTACCTGAGCGACCAGCATGGGCTTTTGGAAGAGCTTATTTAGTGCCTCTGAGGCAACTGCCGGCACAAAGCCCGCAGAATCCGAACGCTACACCACTCCAATGATGACGGTCGGCAACTCCCGCGTTTTTTTCAGCACCGACCGAGAGATTGATCTCTATGAGCTAGAGGAATTGTGCGATGCGGTGGGCTGGTCGCGGCGGCCTTTGCGGAAGGTAAAAAAGGCCATCCAGCACAGCTTTCTAGTGGTGTCAATGTGGGAGCAGCGGGGCACACAGCGGCGGCTGGTCGGCTTCTCGCGAGCCACCTCTGACCATGCGTTTAACGCCACGATTTGGGATGTCGTGGTGCATCCTGACTTTCAGGGCAATGGCTTGGGCAAGGCGCTGATGCGGCAGATGATCAAGCGACTCCGCAGCGAAGATATCAGCAATATCACGCTGTTTGCTGACCCGCAGGTGGTGGAGTTCTACCGGACGCTGGGCTTCATGTCTGATCCAGAAGGGATCAAAGGGATGTTCTGGTACCCGGACTAGCGCAAATTCTGATCTGGAACATCTGGAACATATCCAAAAAAATCGGCCTAGAAGCACAGCAGCCTCTAAGCCGAATTTTCTATCTCGCGTTTAACCCTTGACGCAGACCACCTGCTTCAGCGTCGCCACCACTTCGACGAGATCGGCCTGGTTAGCCATGACTTGCTCGATAGGCTTATAGGCGGCTGGAATCTCATCGATGACGCCCTCGTCTTTGCGACATTCAATGCCGGCGGTTTGCTGCACTAAGTCGTCCAGGCTGTAGGTTTTCTTGGCCTTGTTGCGCGACATCAGCCGCCCTGCGCCATGTGAGCAAGAGCAATAGCTAATGGCGTTGCCTTTGCCTCTGACAATGAACGACTTTGCGCCCATCGAGCCAGGAATGATGCCGTAGTCTGTTTCGCGGGCACGCACAGCTCCCTTGCGGGTGACGTAAACTGACTCGCCGTAGTGCTGCTCTTTTTCGGCGTAGTTGTGGTGGCAGTTGACTTGGAGCAGCGGCTGCGTCGGTCGCCCGCCCGCTAGATGCTGCTCCAGAATTTTCTGGAAGCGCGCCATCATTACGTCGCGGTTGAACTTGGCGTAGTTCTGCGCCCATTGCAGATCGTGCCAGTAGGCGGCAAACTCTGGCGTGTTTTGCACAAAATAGGCTAGCTCCGGGTCTGGCAGCTTGATTTCGCTCAGCTTCATCAGATCTTTGGCCGTCTGGATATGGCGCTGCGCCAGCATGTTGCCAATGTGGCGCGATCCCGAATGCAGCATCAGCCAAACCTGGTCTTCGCTGTCCAGACAAACTTCCAGAAAGTGGTTGCCACCACCCAGCGATCCGAGCTGCCTGGCTGCTTTTGCCTCCAGCTCCTGCACGCCGGGATGCAGATCTTTGAAATCGCGCCAGCCCTGCCAGTTAGTCACCGACTTTTCGATTTCGCTATTGTCATTGAAGCCGACCGGAATTGCGGCCTCGATGTCGCGTCGGATTTGCTTCAGCTTGCCGTCGAGCTGCTGCGCCCGAAACGGCAGCTTGATGGCGCTCATGCCGCAGCCAATATCCACACCAACCGCAGCGGGCAGAATTGCATCTTGGGTCGCCAGCACCGACCCGACCAGCGCCCCTTTGCCCAAATGCACGTCCGGCATGAGCGCTACGTGCTTGAACACAAAGGGCAGTGAGGCCACATTTTTGGCCATCTGGGTTTCGTCTTTTCCGAGCGGGTGGTTTGCCCAGGAGAAGACTGGCTTGGGAGCCGCGAGGTTGAGCTGTTCGTAAGTCATGTTACCTGCGTCCTAATGTTCGGCGCTGTTGTTTCTAGTTGTCTCTACTGCACCCAGAATAGCCAGAGCCTTTTCCCTGAAGCCAACGCCAGCTTGCCCCACTTAATCCGGCTGCTGAAGAGGCGTTACGGCCAACTTTCGTTCTCTCACCCAGGGGATTCCCCTAGCTTGGTGTTATACTACATTTGTAGTGTTTGACATTTCATTCGTCAAGCGCTGATTCTGCGGTTTTCGTGGAAATTCACTACACTCTTGAATGGAAAGCTCTGGATCGCCCCTAAATTCACCGCCCATGGCCACTCAGCAAGATACCCAGTCAGATACTCTGTTTGAACGGTTTCTAGCTCCAATGTTCAACCTTTTGATCGACCGCGAGGCGCTGCGGCGCTACTACGAGAGCCGGGATTGGGAGGCCGACAGTGAGCAGTTGCGTCAGCCGAGTCTTGCTTACCCAGCCTACTACGATCAAAATTTTCACGGCATCCAGGGTGGCTATCTCAGCGTCAATGCAGCCATCACCTATGATCCGGTGACGCAATATCTGCTGCCGCCGCATGAAGACTGGGTGCGTCGCGGCTTGATTGAGCGTGTCCGCTGCCAGCCGCGTCGGGTCTTAGATTTGGGCTGCGGCACGGGTTCCACCACGCTTCTGCTCAAGAAATCTTTTCCGCAAGCTGAGGTGATTGGCCTAGATCTCTCGCCCTACATGCTGTTGGTAGCCGCCGACAAAGCTGCGGAAGCTGGTCTTGATATCCAAGTTAAACATGGCAACGCTGAGCAAACGGGCTTTCCCGATGCCAGCTTCGATCTGGTCACGGCCTCGCTGCTGTTTCACGAAACGCCGCCGTTGGTCGCCTGCAATATTTTGCAAGAAGCCTTCCGCCTGCTGAAGCCCGGTGGCGAGGTGCTGATTTTAGACGGCAATCAGGCGACGCTGCGCCAAAGCGACTGGCTGACGCAGATCTTTGAAGAGCCTTACATGAAAGACTATGCGGCGGGTGACTTGAATAACTGGATGAGCACGGCAGGTTTTGGCAATGTGGCAACGCACGAGGTCTGGTGGGTAAACCAAGTGACGCGAGGCGTGAAGCCGCTGCCCTATCGCAAAGTGGAATTTAGCCGACCTGACGCACTGGGCGATCGGGTCTGGGCGGGAGCGCGGGCATGAGCGTCTGGGACTATAAGCCCTGGTGGTGTAAGCCTTGGTCAATCCTGCTGACTGGCCTAGTGATCATTGGCGGCAGCTGGCTGCTGCTGCATCGAATCTGGGTGACAGGACTAGTGGCGGTGCCGATTTTGGCCTGGATGGGTTTCTTTTTGCTGCTCTATCCTCGCTTGATGCGGGATGCTGAGCCTGACGCGATGGAGATTTCCTCGATCCCAACCGACTCGCCGCAAACTCGCCGCATTAAGTGATCGGACTAAGTAATCCAATCGCGATACACTGGTAAGATGCCTTGAATCGTCTCTTGGGCATTCTGTCTAAGTCGAGTGGGTTAGGAACGCTGTGACCGCAAGTCTTTCATCTATAAATTCGGCATCTGTGAATTTTGGTAGCTCGATCAATCAAGCTGCTAGCTCGGCTCACTTCGCCCCGACGCGGGGCTGGCAAGGGCTGATTCAAACCTATCGCCGCTATCTGCCCGTGACGGATCAAACGCCCGTCGTGACGCTGCATGAGGGCAATACACCGCTAATTCCAGTGCCTTCGATTGCCGCCGCCATTGGCCGAGAGGTACAGGTTTGGGTGAAATATGACGGCCTCAACCCAACCGGCAGCTTCAAAGACCGGGGCATGACGATGGCGGTATCCAAAGCCAAAGAAGCCGGAGCCGAAGTGGTGATTTGTGCCAGCACGGGCAATACCTCAGCCTCAGCCGCCGCCTATGCCAAACGTGCCGGAATGCGGGCTTATGTGCTGATTCCCGATGGCTATGTGGCGCTGGGCAAGCTGGCGCAGGCGTTGCTCTACGGAGCCGAGGTTTTGGCAGTGCAGGGTAACTTCGATCAGGCGCTGGAAATCGTGCGGCAGATGTCCGAGCACTATCCGGTGACGCTGGTGAATTCGGTGAACCCCTATCGACTCGAAGGCCAGAAGACCGCCGCCTTTGAAATCGTAGATGCGATGGGAACCGCACCCGACTGGCTCTGCATCCCGGTCGGCAATGCAGGCAACATTTCGGCCTACTGGATGGGCTTCTGTCAATATCACCAAGAAGGCCGCAGTGACCGTCTGCCTCAGATGATGGGCTTTCAGGCGGCAGGGGCAGCGCCGCTGGTTTCGGGGCATCCGGTGGCAACCCCGGAAACGCTAGCCACCGCGATTCGGATTGGCAACCCGGCCAGCTGGGACAAGGCAATTGCCGTCAAAGAAGCCAGCCGAGGCCAGTTCAATGCCGTCACCGACGCAGAAATCTTAGATGCTTACCGAATGTTGGCGGCTCAGGAAGGGATTTTCTGCGAGCCTGCTAGCGCTGCCTCAGTCGCCGGACTACTGAAGGTCAAAGACCAAGTGCCGACTGGCAGCAAGGTGGTTTGCGTCTTGACAGGCAACGGCCTCAAAGATCCAGATATTGCGATCAAGCATTGCCAAAATCAGTTCAAGACTGGAATTGAGGCAAATCAGGCTGCGGTCGCTCAGGTGATGGGCTTTTAGAATTGCTTTCGGGCTGGTCAGGCTGGCTGACGGCTGGCTGACGCAGCAGCACCACGTTATCGGGCAGCGGCTGATTGGGATCGAGCGCCAAGTTGGCTTGGGTTGCCTGCTTGGTTTTAGTCAGCAGATCCATTGTGTCGCCCAGCGCCGTCGTCAGGTCTTGGCGGGTTTGCCGATGCGCCTGCTGTTCTTCTTCTAACGACTGACTCAGTCGATCTCGCTCTAGCAAGGCTTGTAGCAACTGCGCCTTCAGCTCTTCCGGCTGCTGCCACTGCTCAACCTGCTGATAGAGAAACTCATCGTAGGTGATTGCGTCTGGGCTGGGCTGCTGCAAGGTTTCCAGCTCGATTCTGAGCGCATCGATTGTTTCGCGAGCCATTTGCAGCTCAGTGCGCCTCTGTTTGGCCTCAGTTTCGTAGAGATTGCGCCAGTTGGTGGCGCTGCTGTAAGCCTGGTCGCGCTCCTGCTGCACCTCAACCAGCTTTTGCTGAAGCCCCTTAATTTCTGCGAGCCATTGCCGAATATCCTGGGTCATCAGTTTTCCTCTCGCCGATGCTCTCTAGTGGTAGGGCTGAATTCACAAACGACAGCTATCTCAGCAGTCTAAAACAAAAGAGTCTAAAACAAAAACCGCGTCACGGTGCTTGGAGCAGGCAAAATAATCATCACCAGCACAGCCAGCGCTAGCAATCCTAGAACGTCACGGCCATTGTCAAGTTCGCTGACATCATTCAAGGCTGGCTCGTCGTACACCGGCATAAACAGCAGCAGAATCGCCCAGAACCGAAACTCGTACTGCACAGCCCAGGCCAGCAGCAGCAGCAGCAGCCGCGCCACCTGACCAATGTTGGCACCGCGCCGCTGCCCAAACATGGCGTGCACAATATGGCCGCCATCGAGCTGCCCTACCGGCATCAAATTTAGCGCCGTAATCACCAGCCCTAGACAGCCCGCAATGGCCACTGGATGTAGCCTCAGCGCCGTTTCCGCACCCAGCCCAGCCCCCAGCGACAGCTTGCTCAAGAGCGCTAGCAGCAGCGAAGCCGTTGGCTTAAACGACTCGAAGTTGAGCAATCCCGATTCTCCACTCAGCGGCACGGGCGTAGAGTGCGCCAGTCCCCAGACCAAAATCGGCAGCGTCATGATAAAGCCAGATAGCGGCCCTGCTAACCCTACGTCAAACAGCGCCTTACGGTTGGGGATATGCGAGCGGATCTGGATAAATGCCCCAAATGTGCCGAATGGAAAGGCCAGCAGCGGCGGCACCGGAATAAAGTAGGGCAGCGTTGCCTGAATGCGGTAGTGGCGAGCCGCTAAATAATGTCCCAGCTCGTGAGTCCCCAAGATTGCCAGCAGCGCCAGCGCATAGGGCAAGCCGCTGGGCAAGAGCGCTAAATTGGGCTTGTCTAGGCTGGGGTTAGCCATCAGCACGCCTGCCAAGCTGGTTGTTAGCAAGGTCGCAACCAGCAGCCCTAGCGCCAGCAGCGGACGAGTCACAGCAGACTGCTTAGCTGAGTTATCGACTGCCTTTGCCTGCGGATTGGGCACCAGCGCAAAAAACGGCTTGCCGCTCAGCCCTTCTTGAAACACCACCAAAAACCGATCGGCAAAATAGCCTTTGACGTTCTCAGCAATCGTTTTGTAGGCCAGATCGGGCGAAGTGCGAAGCTGCCCCTTGCAGATCAAAGCCTGCGGCTTATGCTCAATGTTTTGCAAATAGTAAACTGACCAGGGAAAGCAGTTTTGCAGATGGGCTTCCTCTTCGCGGCTGATCGCCTGAATTGCCGGTTGATTTGCGGCTGGTGCAGTCTGTGCAGATAGCTGAGCAGAAGGCGGATCAGTCTGAGCAGTAGGCCGAGTAATCCGCCCGCGCTGTACTAACACCAGATAGGTAATAGAGCTGAAGACAAAAGGCAGCAGCAGCAGCAGCAGCGGAATCTGGCGATCGTCTGGGTTGAAAATTGCCCAGCCCGTCCAAACGAAGGCAGGCAGCATCATCACCAGCCACAGCAGCCAAACGGGCGTTTTGGTGACATTCGCCACGCTGCGACGCACGATAAAGTAGGTAAAGATTCCAAGTAAGAGCAGCCAAAAAATCATGCTGAGAATCTCAAAGGTGATCAGCCCAAGACTTAACCTAAGCTAGTAAGCGAACAGCGCTCCAATCTCAAGGATAACGTCTTCGCCCCCTTCGGAGCTTGTTTCTCTATCTGCTGCCTGCTTGGCGACCTGCTTGCCCCACTCGCACTTGCCCCACTCGCAATTTTGGAAGCCATCGTGATCCCGTTCGAGATATTCTCTGATTCTCAAACTTCTGCTCAAACTTCTGCTCAGAAATCTCCTCGGCCTGCGCTGCTAGAAATGCCAGACTGGCTGCGGCGACCCATTGGCAAAGCCAGCGAGATTTCTACCGTGCAGCAGATCATCAAGCAGCGCCAGATTCATACGATCTGCGAAGAAGGTCGCTGTCCAAATCGCGGCGAATGCTACGCGCGGGGCACGGCCAGCTTTTTGCTAATGGGGCCAACCTGCACCCGCTCTTGCGCTTTCTGTCAGGTGGACAAAGGCCATGCGCCAATGCCGCTTGATCCCGAAGAGCCGCAGAAGGTCGCGGAAGCCGTGAGTCTGCTGGGCTTGCGCTATGTAGTGCTCACCTCAGTGGCCAGAGACGATCTGCCGGATCAGGGTGCAGGCTGGTTCGTTCAGACGATGACGGCAATTCGTCACCAAAATCCCGCTACGCAGATTGAGGTGCTGACTGCCGACTTCTGGGGAGGTACGAGTGACGCTGAACATCAGGCCAATAGCCAGCAGCAGCGAATTGCGACGGTTGTGGCAGCGCAGCCCACCTGTTATAACCACAACATTGAAACCGTGCGGCGGCTGCAAGGCGTGGTGCGGCGCGGCGCAAAGTACGAGCGCTCGCTGCGGGTGTTGGAGCTAGTCAAGCAAATCGATCCAGCCATTCCAACCAAATCTGGTCTGATGCTGGGACATGGCGAAACTGAGGCCGAGGTGATCGAAACGCTGCAAGACTTGCGCAGCGTGGGCTGCGATCGGCTGACGCTGGGGCAATATATGCGGCCATCGCTGGCGCATCTGCCAGTGCAAAAATACTGGACACCTGCCGAATTTGAGCAGTTTGGGCAAGTCGCTCGTCAGATGGGCTTTTCGCAGGTGCGCTCTGGGCCATTGGTGCGAAGCTCGTATCACGCTGGAGAGGCAGAGTCGTAGAGATTGGCGGGAGTTGAGAGCCAGCGGCAGCAGAAATCAGCCTGGAGCTACAGCATTTTTTTTGCACTAGATGCCAACATTGAGTCCGTACTGGTTGATAATTAAAAAATAATTAAGCCAGTCGTCTGTCTTGATCTGAACTTAGTTTATGTTTTAACGCAAGGAGAGTAAGTCATGACTTCTAAAGCTTCCCCGACCGCTAAGCCCCCTTATACATTCCGCACTTTCTGGGCATTGGTGCTATTGGCAGGCAACTTTTTGGTTGCAGCCTTCTATTTCGGCATTCTCAAATAGCTAGAGATTCGGTTTGATGTTTGGATTCATAGAGACGCGCTGAGCCGCGTCTTTTATTGTCTGAATTTTGTTTTTGAAGTATTGTTTGAAGCTACTTCTGTCCTGATTCTGCGCTTCTGGATGCCCAAGTTTCGATTGCCAAAAGCCACACCCGTGCCATCGTCAGTGCTACTCGCTGCCGCCCTATTTTGGACGATTTGTGTCCTGCTGGTACTGCAACGCTACTACAGCTTTTATCCCACCTACGTTTCGTTTGATCAAGGCATTTTCAATCAGGTGTTCTGGAATAGCCTGCACGGTCGGCTGTTTGAAAGTTCGCTCTCCTCCACCGAATCGAGCCTGGTCATGCAGGGCGAACTGCCGGACGTGGCTTACCGCCGTCTGGGTCAGCATTTCACGCCCGCGCTGCTGCTCTGGCTGCCATTCTATGCGCTGTTTCCCTCCCCAGCTGGGCTGTCAGTGCTGCAAGTGACGCTGGTGACGATGGCTGGACTGGTGCTCTATGCCCTAGCGCGTCATGATCATCCGCCACAGCTTGCGGCCTGGATTGCGGTCAGCTTCTACGCGGCAATTGCGGTGATTAGTCCTACAGTCGCCAACTTTCACGATATTTGCCAGATCCCGCTGTTTATTTTTGGGCTGCTGCTAGCTTACGAAAAGCGGTTTTGGCCAGGGGTTTGGCTGCTGGCGCTGCTGACGCTGCTGGTGCGGGAAGACAGCGGCGTAGTGCTGTTTGGGGTAGGCTTTTATTTTTTGGCCAGTCGGCGGCAGGTGCGGCTAGGCGGAACGCTCTGCGGGCTGAGTTTGGCCTATATGTTGCTGCTGACCAATCTGGTCATGCCGCTGTTCTCTGCCGATATTTCACAGCGGTTTATGATTGAGCAGTTTGGGCAGTTTGTAGACAGCCCTGAGGCCTCGACGCTGCAAGTCCTGTGGGGCATTCTCAGCAACCCAATTCGGCTGATTAAAGAGCTGTTCACACCCTTCGACCCGACGCTGCGCTATCTGCTGGGACAATGGCTGCCGCTGGCGTTTGTCACCGTGATCTCTCCCAGCGCTTGGCTGCTGGCTGGATTTCCCATGCTGAAAATTCTGATTCAGCAAGAGGTGATCACCTCGCTGTCGCTGCACCTGCGCTATGCGATGACGCTCGTACCCGGCCTCTTCTACGGGGCAATTCTCTGGTGGACAGCCCATCCAGCCCTGTTTCAGCGGCGGCGGTTTCGGCAGTTCTGGGCAGGCTGCATTGCCCTGTCGCTACTGCTCACCGTGACGGCCAACCCTAACCGCGCTCTGTCGTTTATCATTCCTGATTCGATCCAGCCCTGGGTCTATGTTTCGCCTATGCGGCAGGCCGAGCACAGCCAAGCGATTCGGTCGCTGCTGGCGCAAATCCCAGATCAGGCCAGCGTCACGGCAACCGACCATATCGTGGCGCATCTCTCCAATCGGCGAGAGGTGCTGCGGTTCCCGATGCTGCGGCTACGCGACGACAATGCCCAAACGCTACGAGTCACGTATGCCATTGCTGACCTCTGGTATCTTCAACAGTATGAGCCAGCCTTTGCCGACTACCGCAAGAGCCTGAAGCAAACCGTCGAGCGCGTTTCTGACCTGCTGACCAAGCGCTATGGGATAATTGACTTCCAAGATGGCGTTGCCCTGCTGCAATTCAAAGCTGAATCTAGTCCAAGTGCTTTGGCGGCTTGGTCTAGCTACCTTCAGCAGCTACCGCCCAGCCTAGACGCTGCTTGATCAGGGGCGCGCTGCTCAATCTAAAGCAAGATTTCAGGTCTTTGGCGTAGCTTTTTAGGCGGCAGGTTGGTTAGTCTAGGAAGGAGTTCGTTGCCCAATCGGTTCTGAGGCCATGACAGCGAAAACAGTATTTGGCAGCATTTTGGCGGGGCTGAGCCTGCTGATTGCAGTACGCGCCCAAAACCCGACTGTGCAAGCGACGGCTTCAGTCGTTGGTGCTGGACTGATGGGCTACAGCACTACTACGCTGTTGCTGACTCGCAGTCGGCAACAAAAAAACCGGGTTGCTGATGCTGAAGCCTATCTCGAATTTTTACGCCAGATTAACCGCGAACGCCTTGCTGAAACGCCAACTGTTCCGGCGGCCTGTCAGGGTTGCTGCCACTATCACGGCCAGACTTACGGTGGCAATCTCTTGGTCTGCGCCATGCATCCTCACGGCGTTGAAACAGATAGCTGTCCAGACTGGCAAGTATTGCCGTAGCTCAGAGCTTGCCCAAAAAATTTTCAGCAGCCTAAAAAGCTGGCTTAGAGAAACAGAAATACATCCGTATATTTGACGGATTTTTAGTAGATTCCGCTAGAGTTTATGGCCGGGGTTGATGCCGTTCTAGAAGGAATCGGGTACATTGAATCCATTACAGATCGTCAAGTTTTGAGATGAGTCTGTGGAGTCGGTTCTCAACAGATATAACCTGATTCATTACATCTCGATTGCGCTAGGCTAGCAGCGCTGTCAGTTCTGTCTTGGGTCTTTGCCCAACGTTTTAGAGGAAAATGCATATGCTGTCGGAACAACAACAGCGGATCATGGGCTACTTCATTGAGGAGGCAAAGGATCACCTCAGCACGATTGAGCAAGCGCTGCTCAATTTGAAGCCCACCCTCGAAGACTCAGAGATGGCCAACGAAGTTTTCCGGGCGGCACACTCTGTCAAAGGCGGTGCCGCCATGTTGGGTTTGACCAGTATTCAACATACAGCACATCGACTCGAAGACTATTTTAAAGTTCTTAAAGAATGTGCTCTGCAAGTTGATCAAAAGCTAGAAACTATGCTGCTGCGGGTTTATGACACGCTCCAAGAGCTTGTTGAGCAGCTACAGGGACCCTTTGGCCTCACAGACGACAAGGCTGAGGAGGCGATGACTGCTGTTGAGCCAGTTTTTGTGGCGCTGAATCAGCACCTTGAGCAGCTTGTCAGCCAGTCGGGAATGCAACCTCCCGAAGATGTCAGCTTTGTAACAGCGCCAGCAGCTACAGCCGCCGCGCCAGCGGTTCGAGCGCAGCCAGTCCCGGCAGTCAGCGAAGAAAGCGCCCTGCGGTTTGTCTTCCAAAATGACGTGCCTGCCCGACTGCGCGAAATGCTGCAACTCTTTAAGCAGCCTGACTCAGATGCCAGCCGCCAGCAGCTTCAGGTGATTTGCCAGACGCTGGCGCAGGCTGGCGAACAGTTCGATCTGCCTGAATGGTGCGACCTGGTTGGTAGCGCCGAACAAGTCATCCTCAACGCTGACAACACCTATCGGACCTTGGCTCCGATTGTGATTAAAGATATCAAACATGCTCAAGAGCAGATCTTGGCAGGCAACTCTCTAGATGTGTCTGCTAGCGATGACTTACTCGATCTACTGCCTCCAGAGCTAGACTCGTTTGCCGACGATGGCGTGTCGGACGCCGATCTAGCCAATCTGCTGGGTGCAGATGTCGGTCTAGATGACGGCGACTTTGACCTGTTTGGCGTTGATTCAGGCAGCTCGGATCTGTCTGAGCTGTCTGACAATCCAGATGACGCTCCAGCTCTCTCTCCAGAGCTGTCTGCGGCTCTGTCTGCACCCCCGACAGGGAACAGCGATTTTGACGACTTTTTTGGCAGCAGTCAGCCAGCAATGGATGTGGCTTCTGACCTAGAGCTGGGCGAGCTGGATGCGTTCGAGGCAGCCTTTGGCACTTCTGAAACCCTAAATGCGCCTGAGCTTGGGCTAGGTAGTCTCCAGGTGGGGCCAGAGATGGGGCCAGAGGTGGGCAGCTCAGAGTTGAACAGTCTGGCCGATCTGTTTGAGGGCGAAGACTCTGGCCTGGAGCTGAACTGGCAAGAAGAGGTGATGGATGGCATCAACGGTGCTGAGCCAGAGCTAGAGCTAGAGACGGCTAATGACTTTAACGACGACTTTTCCGATCTGTTGAGCGAGTCGAGTGGCTCAGCAGAGTCCCAGTCTGATGCAATAGCTCTCGAAACCTCCTCGACAGGAGAACTTGAGTCTGACTGGTCAGATTTGCTGAGCAGCAGCGCTGCACCTGCTCCAGCATCAGAATTTGACTTCAGCGAGTTTGATGCAAGCTTCAACAGCGATGCGCCTACGGGCTTGCCTGCGGAGGACTTATCAGATCCGCCACCCGAGGCCGAGCCATTAGCAGATTTAGCCGCAGCAGAGAACCTGTTTGCACTAGAAGACTTTGATTTGACAGATGACGAGCTTGCGATCTCGCTGGAGCCAGAAGCCGAGCTGTCTCTAGATATCGAGCCAACTTCGGAAATCAAGCTAGACATCACCCAGTCGGGAACTGACAGCTTGCAGAACTTAGACGATCTGTTCTCTATTTCAGAGGAGATACCGGAGAATGCCTTTGTGCTAGATGATGATCCAGCTGATCTGATGAACCCGACCGATACAGCCGATACAGCCGATGTAGATCAAGCTAACTCGACCGATCTAGCCGATCCATTCGGAGAACTGTCTTTAGAGACTGATTTAAGCTTTGACTCGCTGCCTGGATCCGAGCTGTTTGATTCAAGTCCCCCAACAGAGACAGCATTGGAATCACCGTTTGAATTGGGTGCAGATGAGCTGGACTTAGATGATCCAGGTGCAGATGACCTGTCAATTGACCTATTTGATCAGTCGCCGACTGCTGCTCCGGATCTAGAAAGTCTGGATAATTTGGATAGTCTAGAGAGTCCAGATCTAGAGAGTCCAGATCTAGAGTTTGATGCCTTTGCATCCAATGCTGATCTTGAATTAGGTGATTTGAATCTGGCAGATTTCGCAGATCCGGTCGCAGAGCTTGCTTTTGAAACAACTGAAACGACCGAAACAGCTGCTGAGATAACCTCTGAAGCGGCTTCGGCAGCAGGTTTAGAAGATTTGGCGCAAGATGACGTGTTTGAGCTTGACTTTGATTCTGATGTTGACTCCGATGCTGACTCTGAGCCTGATTCAGCAACCGAACTCGACAATCCGTTTGCGCTGGATCTCGGTGCAGTGGACTTGCATCTAGAAGCCGAGCTGCCCGGACTCGAAGCCATCGATCTAGAATCGCCTGAGCTAACCGAATTTGAGCTGCCGGATGCTGAAAGCTTGGCACTAGAAAATCTCTCATCCGATCCAGGCATTGACTTAGAGGCTATCGGCTTAGAAGCTTTAGAGCCAGAATCCGAAACCGACAATCCATTTGCTGCGCTTGAAGCTACGGCTGAAGAGGACTCAGCTTGGTTTGAGGAATCTGGGCTAGAAGCATTGCCAGCCAGTCCAGCTGAAGATCCTTCAGAGATGCTGATTGACACTGCATCAGCAGATGAATTGCCTGAAGCAGATGGATTAGATGCGCTGGATCTCTCAACCGACGATCTGGAATTTGATCCAGAAACAGCTGTGGAATCCTCGAAGGATGGCGATGAGCTAGATTTTTTCAACTTATCTTCTGAAGGCGCAGCAGCGGAAGACGAGGAGCTGAGTGGCCTGGAGTCGCTGAATCTCTCTGAGTCGGATGATGGCTTCAGCTTTGATTTTGATGCTGAGCCAGTAGAACCTGAGTCTGCTCTGGACTTCAGTAGTTTGAAGATAGATGCGCCGACTGAGAATATTGAAAGTCCAGATGATCTGGCTCCAGACGAGCCGCTTAACTTCGATAGCGCTGAATCGGCATCCTCTGAGCTAAAGGATCTCGATTTTAGCGAGTTTGATTTTGGCGAAGACTCGTCAGGGACTGCTTCAACCGAAGCCGAAGTGGATGGGCTAGATGACAGCGGGCTAGATGACAGCGGGCTAGATGACTTGACCCCGGAACTATTTGGCACAGACTTTGAGCTAGGAGCAAGCGCAGATGAGGCAGCAAATTTGGGATTGCTGGACGCTGAAGCAGATCGCTCAATCAGCGAACCAGTGCTGGACTTCGGTGAGCTAGACGACGCTGAAAATCTCGATCTGGACTTAGATTTAGATCCACTAACGCTAGATCAGGCAGTGGAGCCAACAGGATCATTGGACGAAGCCGCAGATGACGGCACGTTTGATCTACTGGGCACAAGTATTGCAGCAGGGCTGAGTGCAACGGGGCTGAGTGCAACGGGGCTGGGTGCGGCAGGGCTGGCGCTCAGTGGCGAATCGGCTCCGGATGAGGCGGCTCTAGATGAATCAACTCCAGAGTCAGACGATGCGCTGAACTTTGACGATGATTTTGGACTAGGGGATGATTTTAGCCTGGTGGAGACGACAGATACAGATATCGATCTGGATGCAGGCTTAGATTTGGCGTTTGAAGACTCCAACTCTGAGCAATCTCTGGAACTATCTAATGATCTGTTTGCTGATGCCCCAACCGAGCAGTCCGATCAGCTGGCTGATCAAATATCGCTAGATGGTTTTTTTGACAGCGATGCGTCTAGCGCTGATTCATCGAGCGCCGATCTGCCCAATCTGATCGATTTCCCAGACTCGACGGCTGCTTTAGGCGATCTAGATTTGGGCGATTTAGATTTGGGCGATTTAGATCTAGGTCATTCAGACGGTCATTCATCTGACGATGCAGAATCTATGGACTCAGCATCTATAGACTCAGTAGCAGCCGATTTTGACCTAATGCTGGCCGATGGCAACTCAAACCAAGCGATTGCAGAACCAGCCGAGTTCGATGATCTAGCCGCCATGCTGGCTGAAGACTCCTCGCCCATCACGGCGATCCATGAGTCAGAGGAGAATATTACAGAAAACAGTTTTGCAGGCGATAGCTTCGCGGAGGACTTTTCTGATCTAGAAGCCCTAATTGGCGATGCTCCAGAGCTACCTGCAGCCACTCAGCCTGCTCGACTCAAACAGCCAGCCCAGCCTGTCCAGCCAGCCGAAGCTGCTCCCGACGATGAGTTTGGCGACCTCGAAGCCATGCTTCAAGATGCAGATCAAGCGCTAGGCGGCAGCAACTCGCCTGCCCGCAAATCTCAGTCGAACACCAATCGTCGCCCCAATCGTCGAGGCGGCATCAACGAGCAAAACATGCGGGTCTCGGTCAAGCATCTCGACAATCTCAACAATCTGGTGGGTGAGATGGTCGTCAACCGCAACACCTTAGAACAGGCCGAAGAGCGGCTGCGGCAGTTTCTCGACAATCTGCTCTATCAGGTGCAGCAGCTCAGCGATGTAGGGCAGCGGATGCGCGATCTCTATGAGCGCTCGCTGCTAGAGAGTTCGCTGCTCTCAGGACGACGCGGCATGCCCATGCTGCCCGTTAGCGGCTTTGGTTCATCCCAGCCCAATCACGTCACCGGAGCCAGCTTTGACGCGCTGGAAATGGATCGCTTCACGGGCTTTCATACGCTCTCTCAGGAGATGATTGAGCTGATTGTGCGGGTGCGTGAGTCAGCCTCTGACATCGACTTCGTGGTGGAAGAAACTGACCAGGTGACGCGCAACTTCCGGCAGATCACAACACAGCTCCAGGAAGGGCTAACCCGCTCGCGGATGGTGCCCTTTGCCCAGACTGCCGACCGCCTGACGCGAGGCGTGCGCGACAACTCGCTCAAGTATGGCAAGCAGGCTGAGCTGCTGATCGAAGGCAGAGACACGCTGATCGACAAAATGATCGTCGAGCTGCTCTATGACCCAATGACGCACTTGGTCAACAATGCGGTGGCGCACGGCATCGAAACCCCAGAAGAGCGGATCGCCGCAGGCAAGCCCCCCACCGGACGGATCACGATTCGAGCCTTTCATCAGGGTAACCAGACGGTGATTTCGGTGGGCGATGACGGCGCAGGTATCAACCCTGAGGCTGTGCGAGCTAAAGCGCTAGCTAAGAAGCTGATTACGGCTACCCAGGCTCGCGACATGACGCGACTCGATACCTACGACCTGCTATTCCATCACGGCTTCAGCACGGCCGACCAAGTTGACGATCTGCGGGGACGCGGCGTGGGTCTCGACGTGGTACGCAACAACCTCAACGAAATTCGTGGCACCATCAACATTGACTCAACCATCGGCAAAGGCACGACCTTTACGATTCGTCTGCCGCTGACGCTGAGCATTTCCAAAGCCCTCTGCTGCATCAGTAACCGCGCCCGCATCGCCTTCCCAATGGATGGCGTAGAAGATATGATTGACGTGCCGCGAGAGCGGGTGATCATCGACGATCAGGAGCGACCCTGCATTCAGTGGCGTGATGAGCTGCTGCCCTTCCAGACGCTCTCCGATCTGCTGCGCTACAACCGGGTGCTGGGGCGCGGCAGCGTCTATGGCGGCAACCAAGAAGAAGACATGATTTCGTTGGTGATCTTGCGGAGCAGCAGCAACTTTCTGGCGCTGCAAGTCGATCAGGTGCTGGGCGAGCAAGAAATCGTGATCAAACAGCTTGAAGGCCCCGTGCCTAAGCCGCTAGGAGTTGCAGGCGCAACCGTGCTGGGCGATGGCCGCATCATGCCGATTGCCGACGTGCTGGAGCTGATCGATCTCTGGGAGGGACGCATCCGCCGCGAGTCTGGTACCACCTCGCTCTGGGATATGGGCGAGGCTATACAGCCGCCTGAGCAGATTCAGAAGACTGAGCCAACCGTGCTGATTGTGGACGACTCGATTACGGTGCGCGAACTGCTTTCCATGACGTTCAACAAAGTTGGCTATCGGGTGGAGCAGGCTCGCGACGGCCAAGAAGCCTGGGAAAAGCTGCGCTCTGGCCTGCCCTGTGATCTCGTCTTCTGCGACATTGAAATGCCGCGTATGGACGGTTTGGAACTGCTCTCCCGCATTCAAAAAGATCCAAACCTCAGTCACCTGCCGATTGCGATGCTAACCTCACGCGGCGCTGACCGACATCGACAGATGGCCGTTCAGCTCGGAGCCAAAGGCTATTTCACGAAGCCCTATCTCGAAGAAGTCTTGCTGGATGCGGCGAATCGGATGCTGAAGGGCGAAGTCATGATCAACAGCGTCAATACGCAATAGTCGTACCTTCAGATCCTTAACAAAGCCGAGAGCAATCGCGGGATGCTGGCATTCGGGTCAATAAACGAAAATAGATGCCGAAACCGGATGCGGCCTGTCGCGTCAAGTAAAAACTGAGCCGGCAGCGGTGCGCCTAAAGCCTGCCCCGTCTGATAGAGCCGGAAGCTACGGCAGCTTGGATCGCTGAGCAGCGGCATTTTTAGCCCCAGATCTTGCCGCACCGCCTGACTTTGCGTTGGATCGGTGCTGCTGATTAGCAGCACTTCGGCTCCGCGCTGCTGGAACTGCTCGTAAGCCTCGTTCAGCGCCAGCAGATGCGGAAAGCAAAACGGGCAGTAGTGCTGTTCGGTGAAAATGCGCGTGAAGGCCAGCAACACAGGCTGCCCCTGATAGTCGGCCAGCCGCAGCTTTTCGCCAGTTGCCACGTTCAGTAGCTCAAACGGCGGCGCGACTCTGCCCAGCGGTGCGCAGTGGGTGGCGGGAACGGGCAGAAAATTCTCAGCGAAGCGGCGATTGAGAAGGCGATCCGGCGAAGTCTGCATGGTCGGGTCTGGCGATAGGTTGGGCGATAGGTTGGGCGATAGGTTGGGGTGGAGCCAGAAAGCATTGCTTCCATTCTGCTTCTATTATGGGGAAATCCCGCAGGCTTCACGATCTTCTATGAACATTACTCACTACTTGCACACCGCAATTCTGGTTTCCGATCTGGCGTTGGCCGAGCAGTTCTATGGCGGCATATTGAGACTCAACAAAATCACCCGGACGCTGAGCTATCCGGGTGTCTGGTATGAGCTAGGCAAGCTTCAGCTTCACTTAATTGAGGACAAAAGCTACGCGCCTCAGCTGCAAGATGCCGCAAAATGGGGACGCAACCCGCATCTGGCGCTGGCTGTCGAAAACCTGGAGGCCGTCAAAACTCATCTGACGGCACAGGGCTGCAAACTCCAGCTCAGCGCTTCGGGGCGAGCCGCGCTGTTCGTCCAAGATCCAGACGGTAACGTGATTGAACTCACTGAGGTAGCTAGGGCTTGATTCTCTACAGCACGAATTGAAAGTCACTGCGGGTCAGGGCCGGTGCTGCGGTAGAAGCATTGCCGTCACTATCAATGATTGCGAAGGCACTGCCTTGTCCTAAGCCATTGCTCGAACCATTCGCGTTAAAAAACAGTCGGCCTGTGCCCCGGCTGTAGACAATTTTCCGGCTGTTGCGGGCGGCGAGAGAATCCTGGCTAACGATGGCAATTTGGCTGCTAGAAATATTGCCAAAGCTGGTTTTATCCAGCAGAATTTTGTCAGTGCCGCGCTGGAAATCTGTGATTTGATCCAGGCCAAAATCGCCGCTGGCAAACACCCGATCCGAGCTGAACAAAAAGGAGTCTTGGCCTGCGCCACCCGTCAGCGTATCGTTGCCTGCTCTGCCGTTGAGCAAATCGTTGCCGCCCAGCCCCGAAATCCGATTGTTGGCCGCAGTTCCCAAAAGCTGGTCATTGGCGGCAGTTCCGGTGAGGTCGTCGCTGGCTGGAGCAACGGGAGTGGGGCTAGGCGTAGGAGCTGGGGCAGGAGTGGGGCTAGGGGTTGGGGTAGAGGCGGGCAGATTGGAGGCTGGGTTGGTGTCGCCGCTGCCAAATAGCTGCGTCCAGTAGCGGTTGTAGTTGACCGAACCCGTGTCGTTGGCCAGGTATTCGTAGCCAACGCCCAGTTCGGTAAAGCTGGCGTTGAGCAGGTTGGCGCGGTGTCCGGGGCTATTGATCCAGCCCTGTACGACCGATTCGGGGGTGGTCTGGCCAGCCGCAATATTTTCGCCCATTGATCGGGCTTCGTAGCCGATTAGCTTGGCCCGATCCCAAGGCTTAGAGCCATTCTTGCCAATATGGTCGAAGTAGTCCTGATTTGCCATATCAGCAGAATGGGCTTGAGCCGCCGCATTTAGCTCCAAGTTGGCTTTGAGCGGCGCTAGACCGTTTTGGGCACGGAATTGATTGGTCAAAACGAGAACTTGATCAACAAAGGCGGAGTTGGTCGCCATAGATAGCTGCTCCTAAAAAGCGAATGGATAGCAGAGTGGATAGAGTCTTACGAACGAGTGATCTGCACAGCAATCTGCACCTTTGAATGCACAACTCTGTACAAATCGCGTTGAGAACGCTAATCCAAAATACGCTACCTAAATTCGCCCTCCGGATGTATTTTCAGTATTTTCTATATACCTGTCTTTTAACTAATCTTTCTGATCAGAAATAATTTTATGAGTATTAAATCGGTAATCTATATCCGAGCAAGCTGGCTCCGTAGAATCACTATAGGCATTCTAAATCTTTTGTTTAGGTGATTCATGTGATCTGTCTCACTGCAAATCTTCAATAATATCAGTCGTGAATTCTCTGTACTTTTGTTTTGATCTTTGATAAATATCAGATAAACGAGTAGAAACAGCCTCGTAAATGTGCGATAGTCAGCAAGCCTATAGCCAACCTATAGCCAACTAGCCAACTATCTGGGGATCTGTTGAGAGCAGGAGAGAGAAAATGGAGATTAAAGCAGCCGTCGCGTTTGAGGCTGGTCAGCCGCTAAAAATTGAAACCGTGCAGCTTCAGCCCCCCCAAGCGGGCGAGGTTCTCGTTGAAATTAAGGCTACGGGAGTCTGCCACACCGATGCCTACACGCTCTCTGGGAAAGACCCCGAAGGTCTGTTTCCGGCCATCCTGGGGCATGAGGGCGCGGGTGTCGTTGTCGAGGTGGGGGCAGATGTCACCTCTCTTAAACCGGGTGATCATGTGATTCCGCTCTACACGCCAGAATGCCGCAACTGCGCCTACTGCCTCAGCCAAAAGACCAATCTCTGTCAGGCAATCCGCAGCACCCAGGGGCGAGGCGTGATGCCCGACGGCACTAGTCGCTTCTCGATCGACGGTCAGCCGATCTTTCACTATATGGGCACCTCCACGTTCGCCAACTACACCGTTCTGCCCGAAATTGCCTTGGCCAAAATCCGCTCCGACGCGCCGTTTGACAAGGTTTGCTATATCGGCTGCGGCGTGACAACTGGCGTGGGAGCCGTGATCAACACCGCCAAAGTCGAGCCGGGATCCAATGTGGTTGTGTTTGGCTTGGGCGGCATTGGACTCAACGTCATCCAGGGTGCCAAACTGGTAGGAGCCAAGATGATTGTCGGCGTGGATCTCAACGACCGCAAACAAGCGCTGGCCAAAAAGCTGGGCATGACGCATTTTGTCAATCCGCGCCAGATCGACGGTGACTTGGTGGGGCATCTCGTGGAGCTGACGCAGGGCGGAGCAGACTACAGCTTTGAGTGTATTGGCAACGTCAACACGATGCGGCAGGCGCTAGAATGCTGCCACAAAGGCTGGGGGGTGAGCGTAATTGTCGGCGTGGCAGCGGCTGGGCAGGAAATCAGCACCCGCCCGTTTCAGCTTGTGACGGGGCGAGTTTGGAAGGGCACGGCGTTTGGCGGCGCGCGCGGGCGCACAGATGTCCCGAAAATTGTCGATTGGTATATGGACGGCCAGCTAAATATCGACGATCTGATTACCAACGTTATGCCGATTGAGCAGGTGAATGAAGCGCTAGATTTGATGCATCAAGGCGAGGCGATTCGGACGGTCTTAACGTTTTGAGGAGGGCTTCGAGAACAGAGGTTGAGAAGAAATCTTGAGGAGAATCTATGGCATCTGCACTAGAGCGCGTCAGCCAAACCCGCTGCTTTGGCGGCCAGCAGGAATTTTACAAACATGCCTCTTCCACCTGCCGCACCGAGATGCGGTTTTCGGTCTATCTGCCGCCCCAGGCCGCCTCTGAGTCAGTGCCAGTGCTCTACTATCTCTCAGGACTCACCTGCACCGAAGAAAACTTTATGTCCAAAGCCGGGGCACAGCGCCTCGCCGCTCAGCATGGCCTGATGCTGGTTGCCCCCGACACCAGCCCACGCAACAACGCCACGCCCGGTGAAGCCGACAGCTGGGATCTGGGCAGCGGCGCTGGGTTTTACGTTGATGCCACCCAGTCCCCTTGGTCAAACCACTACAGCCTGTACAGCTACGTCACCTGCGAGCTGCCCCACTTGATCCGCCAGCATTTTGCTGTGCGGCCTGAGCGACAGGGCATCTTTGGCCATTCAATGGGCGGGCATGGGGCGCTAATCTCTGCGCTCAAGCAGCCTAGCCAATATGTCTCAGTGTCGGCGTTTGCCCCCATCGCGGCTCCAATGCGCTGTCCTTGGGGGCAAAAGGCTTTCAGTCACTATTTGGGTGCAGACCCGCAGAGCTGGAAAGCCTACGATGCTAGCGAGCTTGTGCTGAGTCAGCAGCTAGACCACCTGATTTTGATTGATCAAGGCAGCGCTGACCCGTTTTTAGAGCCGCAGCTGAAGCCAGAGCTATTTCAGCAAGCCTGCGCTCAAGTGAATCAGTCGCTAGAGCTGCGAATCCAGCCCGACTACGACCACAGCTACTACTTTATCGCCAGCTTCATGGCTGATCACATGCGGCATCATGCAGAGCGGCTGTGGCGCAGCTAGCCGAGATTTAGCCCAGATGACTGGATCTGGATGACTGTATCTGTAAGTCAGCAATTTGCCCGCTCAGCGCCTCTGGAATCGGCAGATCAACTGTCTCCAGCATTGTTTTGATGCGGTAGCGCCAGTCGTGACGCAGCAGGCATTCCTGGCGGTTGCGCTGAGCGTTTTGGGCAAGCAAAGCGGTATCATCCAGCAGCATTTCAATCATCGGTAGCCAGTCGGCAGGTGCTTCAGGCAGATCGATGGCGCTATTTGGCCAGTCCATCAGCTCGGCCACTCCCGCCCCAAACGGCTTTTTCCCGACTATAGTGCAGCCCGCTGCCCAGGCTTCTAGCCAGCGATAGAGCAGCGGCGAGCTGCCCCAAAATCTGCGGAGCTGACTGGCTTCAAAGCAGAGGCTAATTTTAGACTGACTCAACAGCTTGCCCATCAGCATGTCGTGCTCTCGCTGGTCAAACACTTCAGCGCAGCTAAAGGTCGAATGAAAATAAAGACGCGAGCTGTCCGGCTGGTTGAACTGGCTCTGTAACTGCTGATGCATGGCGGGATTGCTTCTGCCGTAGTTGATCACATCTATCCAGCGGGGATCATGCACCTTGAAGCCATCTGTTTTAATCCCCAGCGGCAAAAAAGAGGTAGAAATACCGAGTGGCTGGACGGCATCAGCCAGCTCGCTGCTCATCACAAACAAATGATCAAACTGCGGCAGCAGAGATGGCGTGAGCCAGCTGGGAGCAAAGCTGTCTAGCAGATAGGCAAGCCGTAGGTCAAACTGGCTCAGCAGCGGCTCTAGGGTCTGGATCGCGAACAAGAATTCGGGCAGCAGCCCCACCACGAGCAGCAGATTTGGCCCCTGTCCCTGAGGCAGAATCGGCAGCTCTGGGATGCTGTAGTGCGGCTTCAGCCGATGGGCACAGCGCTCCAAAAACTCAACTCGCTCAGGCCGAAAGCCCAGCGTTCGGCCAATGATCCGAGCCTGCTGCGCTAGAGGGTTGCCGACTGGATAAATGAAAGTTGGCTTAAATAGCTCAGCTAGAGCCGACTCGAAACTTCGATTAATTGTCCAGCCCACCTGCGTGTAGCCAGCTTTTAGTTCTGATAGAACAAATAGGTTCATCTCCAGCAGTTGCCAAATCAAGAATTAGGAGTTGAACAGAGCACCATAGAACTCCGCCTGCGCCAGCTTCACATACAGGGCCTCGTGGCGGCTCTAGGCTTCGGCTTTCAGCGCCAGATGTCCAATGTCTTTGCGGTAATACATGCCCTCAAACCGAATTTCCTGCATGGCCAGATAAACTTTTTGCAGCGCTGCCTCCAGATCTGCCCCGGTTGCCGTCACGCCCAGCACCCGCCCGCCGTCCGTCACTAGGGCTTGCTTCAGCCGGGTACCCGCATGAAACACGGTGGCTCCAGCGGCAGCAGCAGCTTCTAACCCGGTAATCACCGCGCCTTTGGGATACTGATCCGGGTAGCCCGGAGCTGCCGCCACGACGCAGACTGCCACCTCTGAGCGCCATTTGAGCGGTGGAAACTGAGCGAGCCGCTGCTGAGCGCAGGCCAACAGCAAAGCCGCTAACGGTGTTTCGAGCAGGGGCAGCACGACTTGGGTTTCAGGATCGCCAAACCGACAGTTGAATTCAATCACGTTAAGTTGGCCCTCTGGCGAAATCATCAGCCCCGCATAGAGCACCCCTCGGTAGTCAATCCCCCGTCGTTGGAGGGCAGCTAGGGCTGGCTCTAGCACCTGCTGCTGAATTTTTTGCATCAGCTCAGGCGTGACAATCGGAGCTGGGGCGTAGGCTCCCATACCGCCTGTATTGGCGCCGCTGTCGCCCTCGCCAATCCGCTTGTGGTCTTGAGCGGGCAGCAGGGGGCGAATCGTCACTCCGTCAGTGACAGCCAGCAGCGAGGCTTCTTGACCGAGCAAACAGTCTTCAATCACAACGCGGGCTCCAGCTGCGCCAAACTGGCCGCTAAAGCAGCGCTCAATCGCCTCAATCGCCTCATCCAGCGTCGCTGCTACCGTCACGCCTTTGCCCGCAGCTAGACCATCTGCCTTGATGACAATCGGCAGCTTTTGCGCCGTCACGTAGTTGATGGCCGCAGCCACAGCCTCGAAGGTTTGGGCTGCCGCAGTTGGGATTTGGGCTTCGGTCATCAGCGCCTTTGCCCAGGCTTTGCTGGCTTCGATTTGGGCACCGGCCTGAGTGGGGCCAAATACAGTCAGGTTCTGAGCCAGCAGATGGTCGGTGATGCCGTCTGCCAGCGGCACTTCTGGGCCAATCACAATCAGCCCAATATTGTTCACTAGCGCCAGCCGACTAATGCCTTCATAGTCATCTAGGGTCATAGCTAGATTGCGACAGCGAGGCAGCAGAGCCGTGCCGCCATTGCCTGGAATGCAAAACACCTCCTGCACAGCCTCAGACTGAAGCAGTTTCCAGGCCAGCGCATGTTCGCGCCCACCGCTGCCGATTACCATGACTTTCACAAGCTCCCCCTCACTGGCAGATATCTGAAAAACTGTTCGAGATTTTCATGTTTTGGCAGAGTTCTGGATTTTGGCAAATTTTGGCACTGGGTTCTAGCAAATTTTGGCAAATTCTTGATTGCTCAGGCGGAACTAAACTGCTGTAACAAGATGTCGTACCAAGATTATGTCATACCATCGAGATGGCGCTTTGATTCATGCTCAACGCATGACGCTGCAAATTTTATGCGACAACTCTGCTTCAGACTCTTCCCGCTACGACCCCGTAATTCACTGCTGCTGGCTTTCTGCGCGCTCAGCCTCGGCTGGTCGATTGGGGTTAGCCCAATCTTGACTCCAGCTTTGGCTCAGGAACTCGACCCGGCGGCAGATCCAAACCCGCCTACCAGCCCAGATGCCACAGATCCGGCAGCCTCCCCGCCTGCGCTTGACCCGACGATCAATCCGCTGGAGCCACAGCCCGACCCGCTGCTGCCCGAACTGGTGGTGGATCGGCCGCTGAGTCCGCAGGAGAAAGACCTGTTGCGGGCGGCTCTGGCCGAACTGCAAGCGCAGGCAGAGGCAAAGCTAGCGGCGGGAGATCTGCCGGGAGCCTGGGAGCTGTTCAACCGCGATCTGCGGCTGCGGCGCTATCTGAGTCCGCGTGAAGAGGTTGCAGCACTGGCGCGAGTCGGAGCCGTGGCTTGGCGCGAGAGCCAGAGCGTTGAGCTGCGGTTCATCACGCTGCGTCTGGAGCAGATTCAGCAGGAGGCCGGACTGCCGCTTGGCCTGCCTGGACTGCCGGGGAACCAGCCTGCGCCTGATGCTGCGCCTGATGCCGCACCTGATGATGCTCCAGGCCAGCCGCCCACCCAGCCGCCCGCCGAGATCGACTATGACCTGCTGCTGGAAATTGCCCAGGCCTATCAGCAAGTTCGGGCTCGCAATCAGGCAGTAGCGCTCTATTCAACGCTGTTTGAGCGCGCTAAGCGGCGGCAGGATACGGCTCAGCAGCAGCAGATTTTGCTGGCGCTAGCCGAGATTCAGCTGGCCTGGTTTGACTATCCGAATGCGGCACTCACCTACGAAGAGCTGCTAACGCTCGCTCGCGCTACCGACAATCGCCAGCAGGAAGTCGAGGCGCTGACTCAGCTCGCGGAGATCTACCAGGAAAACAGTCAGCCGGAGCAGGCGATTGCCGCGCAGCAACAGCTCGTCGAACTTTACCAAAAGCAAAATAATTTTGTCCCGATTCCGGCGATTAAGCTGGCAATGGGGGACAGCCATGCCCAGTTGAATCGACCGGACATGGCTGCAACCAGTTATCAAGAGGCTTTTGCGGTCGCTCGCTCGGTGCAGCAATATGCCTATGCCGCTGATGCGCTCCAGCGGCTCGCCCAGCTCTATCAGACGCTGAATCGCCCTGCGGATGCGCTGGTCGTCTATCAGCTCTTGCTAGATGTGAACCGCCAGTCTTACAACTCGTTTGGCATGATGAACACCTATGACCAGATTGGGCAGCTCTATCAGCTAGAGGGTGAACGGGCGCAGGCGGTGGCGGCATTTCAGCAAGGGCTACAGATTGCTCAGCAGTTGAAGTACCGAGTCGAGTATTTTGACGCTCAGATCCAGCAAGCTACTCAGTAATCAGCCTGCTCAGGAATGAGGCGAGACCCAATGAGGCGAGACCCAATGAGGCAAGACCCAATGAGGCGAGGCAATCATGACGAGTTCTGTCCCTGACTGGCTGAGAGGGCTGTGGAAGCGAATTTCCATCGAAACCGCAGATGGACAGATTGGCAGCCAAACGCAGGTCTTTTACCTGCAAACCTCTGCCTGCTTTGGCGATCTGCGTCTGCCGATCGACCGTCCTGACCTCAGACAGGCTAGCTTTGCCTCACTCACTTCCGAAGAGGCTCTGGCTTTGGCGCAGCAGCAGGGTTTTGCAGGCATTGCTCAGTTTAAGCAAGACCAGTTTAAGCAAGGCCAGTGTGAATGGCTGAGATACATTGACTATCAGCCGTCGCAGCCCGATCGAGATCTAGGCTTGCTGTACTGGCAGGACGATATCTTGATTGAAGACGGCGTAGATCAGGTCTACCGCGAGCAGTGGCGCAAAGTTGACGATGGCGCTGGCGACTACACGGCACTGGTCTGGGCAGAAGGTGCAGAAGATGTCACCTGGCAGGCCAGTCTGGTGATTGCTGGAGACTATTTTATCTATAGCCAAAATCGTCCGGTTGCCCTGCCTGCTGCAAATGCTTTGAGCGACTGTTTGGCGACTGCGACTACGCTGCAAGACCAGCAAACCTATCTCGGCTGCGAAATCTCGTTTGGCCGATGTCAAGCCGGTCGAGAGCCGTGGGAAATTCAGCGCTCGACGCTGCCCTGGCGAGAAAGCACTGCCCTCTGGTCGCCTTCAGACCTGACGGTTGATCTGGTGCAGCAGCGAGTTCTGCAAACTGTACCTCAGGCAGATCAGCGGGGAGCCTGTCCGGTTCGAGTCTGGGAAATTCGAGAATGGGGGACGGGCAGAGCGTTCCAAGCCTAGCTGGCGTTTCTGCTCCCATTCCTGGGGGATTATGCGGCGCTGGCGGCCATCGAGCGGACTGTAAGAAGATCGCTAAGAAGATCGCTGAGCCGCATCATGAAACCCTGACAGGCGCGACACAGCTTATGACTAAAAACGATCGGCTCAGCCCCTTCAAACCCACCGCGCTGAACTCGTTTGAGGCTCTAGAATAAAGGCTAACGGCTGCAAATTTAGAGTCTCGACAGGAAGCCCATCTCAGACTTAGACTGAACAATATCCGCAACGCTTGTGCATCAGCAGATACAGAATAGATACAGAATTAGGTTGACCTAAAAGTATGCGTAAAGTCCTTCCCTCCCCGCTGCAAACACCTGTGATCGCTCCGGTTGTCCTGCCTCAAGTCACCCCGACTCGCGCTACGGGGGCTTTCGCGCTAATGGACAGCCTCAGACGGCACGGGGTCGAGCATATTTTTGGCTATCCCGGCGGCGCAATTCTACCCATCTATGACGAGCTGTACCGCAGCGAAGCAGCAGGCCATGTGCGGCACATCTTGGTGCGACACGAACAGGGCGCGGCTCATGCGGCCGACGGCTATGCGCGAGCAACCGGGAAGGTCGGAGTTTGCTTTGGCACCTCTGGCCCCGGCGCGACGAATTTGGTCACCGGGATAGCCACCGCTCAGATGGACTCGATCCCGATGGTGATTATCACAGGTCAGGTGCCGCGTCCGGCAATTGGCAGTGATGCTTTTCAAGAAACCGACATCTACGGGATCACGCTGCCAATTGTCAAGCATTCCTATGTGGTTCGCGACCCGCGTCAGATGGCGCAGACGGTGGCTGACGCATTTCACATTGCGGCAACTGGTCGTCCGGGGCCCGTCTTGATTGACATCCCCAAAGATGTCGGGGTTGAGGAATTTGACTATCTGCCGGTTGAGCCAGATCAGGTGCGGCTTCCCGGCTATCGTCCTACGGTTAAAGGCAATCCACGCCAGATCATCCAGGCGCTGAAGCTGATCCGCGAAGCCGAGCGCCCGCTGCTCTATGTGGGTGGCGGCGCGATTTCGGCCAATGCCCATGCCGAGGTGCAAGAGCTGGCCGAGCGCTACAGCCTGCCCGTAACTACGACGCTGATGGGGCTGGGCATCTTTGACGAGCACCACCCGCTCTCGGTTGGAATGCTGGGGATGCACGGTACGGCCTATGCCAACTTTGCCGTCACCGACTGCGATTTGCTGATTGCGGTAGGAGCCAGATTTGATGACCGAGTGACGGGCAAGCTCGACGAGTTTGCGGCGCGCGCCAAGGTGATCCATATCGACATTGACCCGGCAGAAGTTGGCAAAAACCGTGTCCCGGAGGTGCCGATTGTGGGCGATGTGCGGCAGGTGCTAATTGACCTGCTCCAGCGCGATGCAGAAGACAGCAAGCCCGTGAATCCCGACCAGACGCGGAGCTGGCTGCAACGCATCGACCGCTGGCGCAAAGACTACCCGTTGCTGGCTCCGAGCTACCCTGACCAGATTTCGCCGCAAGAAGTAATTGCCGAGGTGGGTCGTCAGGCTCCCAACGCCTTTTTTAGCACCGATGTTGGGCAGCATCAGATGTGGGCGGCGCAGTTTTTGAAGATGGGGCCGCGTCGCTGGCTCTCTAGCGCCGGACTGGGAACCATGGGCTTCGGGATGCCCGCCGCGATGGGCGCAAAGGTGGCCATGCCCAATGAACAGGTAGTTTGCATTAGCGGCGATGCCAGCTTTCAGATGAACTGCCAAGAGCTGGGAACGCTGGGGCAATACGGCATTGCGGTCAAAACCGTGATTGTCAACAACGGCTGGCAGGGCATGGTGCGGCAGTGGCAGGAAGCCTTCTACGGCGAGCGCTACTCTTCCTCCAACATGGAGCCAGGAATGCCAGACTTTGTGATGCTGGCGCAAGCCTTTGGGGTGAAGGGAATGATTGTCGAGGCGCGCGACGAGCTGGAGGGCGCGATTGCCGAAATGCTGGCGCACAGCGGCCCCGTGCTGCTCGACGTGCGAGTAAAGCGGGATGAAAACTGCTACCCGATGGTGGCTCCCGGCAAGAGCAATGCCCAAATGGTGGGACTCCCTCAGCAGCCAGAGCAGCTATCCTCTGAGCCAGTGGCCTGCGGCAGCTGCGGCGCTGAAAATATGCCCCAAAACAAGTTCTGCCCGGAGTGCGGCACGAAGCTGTAGAGAGGCTATAGACCAGATCCTATCTAGACGCTCACCATCCGCGCCTGCACTTCTAAGTGGAGCAGCAGCGCGTTGATATCTGCCGGATTTACGCCGCCGATGCGAGCCGCTTGGCCAACCGTCAGCGGCTTGAGCTTTGATAGCTTCTCGCGTGATTCCTTCGAGAGTGTGCTGATTGCCTCGTAGTCCAAATCCGCAGGCAGAGGCCGATTGGTCTGGCGGGCAACTTGATCAATCTGGTTCTGCTGGCGCTGCAAATAGCCCGCATATTTGATCTCAATTTCAGCTCCTTCGCGTTCTGCCTGCGACAGAGCTGCATTTCCCAGACCGTAGCGATCTAGATCCGCCATGTGAAACCCTGGACGACGCAGCAGATCTGCCAGCGTAATTGAGCCTTTGATCGCCTCTCGCATTTCAGCCAAAATCTGCTGCCCCAATGGCTCATGCTCTTTAATTCTGGTGCCGTGCAGCCGCTCTTTTTCAGCAGTAATATTGGCCTGCTTGCGCTCAAATAGCCCCCAGCGGCGGTCGTCAATTAGCCCTAGCTCGCGGCCTAGCGGCGTGAGCCGCTGATCGGCGTTGTCTGAGCGCAGCAGCAGCCGATATTCTGAGCGCGAGGTGAGCATCCGATACGGCTCGCGCAGGTCTTTGGTGCAGAGGTCATCCAGCAGCGTGCCAATATAGCTCTGCTCGCGCGGCAGAATGATCATCGGCTGGTTTTGCACCAGTCTGGCGGCGTTGATGCCTGCGACCAAGCCCTGGGCGGCGGCTTCTTCGTAGCCCGTTGTGCCGTTGATCTGCCCCGCGCAAAATAGACCTGCGATCTTTTTGGTCATCAGGGTCGGGTAGCACTGTGTGGCGGGCAGATAGTCATATTCCACCGCATAGGCGGGTCGCAGCATGACGCAGTTTTCTAGACCGGGCAGCGACCGCAGCATTTGGAGCTGGAGCGTTTCGGGTAGGCCAGTTGAAAATCCCTGAATATAGAGTTCGGGGCTGTCGCGGCCTTCGGGTTCAATAAAGATCTGGTGCGAGTCTTTGTCGGCAAACCGGACGATTTTGTCTTCGATGCTGGGGCAATAGCGCGGCCCTTTGGCATCCACCCAGCCACCGTAGACGGGCGAGAGATGCAGGTTCTCTCGAATTAGCTGATGCGTCTCTGGGGTGGTGCGGGTAAGGTAGCAAGGGATCTGCTCGCGCTCCACCCAAGCTGCTGGGTCATAGCTAAACCAGCGAACTTCGGCATCTCCGGGCTGCGGCTCAAGCTGGCTGTAGTCTACCGAGCGGCGATCAACGCGGGCGGGCGTGCCGGTTTTTAGCCGTCCGGTTTCAAAGCCGAGTCGGGTCAACGTCTGGGTCAGTCCTTCGGCGGCAAACTCTCCAGCGCGGCCTGCGGCCATTGAGCGATCCCCCACCCAAATCCGCCCGCCCAAAAACGTGCCAGTGGTCAAAATCACGGCCTTGCAGCCAAAGGCTACGCCAAAGTAAGTTTCTACCCCGGCCACTTCGCCTGTTTTGTTCAGCACCAGATCGACGACCATGCCTTCGCGCACGGAGAGGTTGGGCTGGTTTTCGACGATTGTTTTCATGACCGAGGTATATTCGCGCTTGTCGGTCTGTGCTCGCAGCGCCCAAACTGCTGGCCCGCGCGAGATGTTGAGCACGCGCTTTTGCAAATAGGTGCGGTCGGCCATTTTGCCCAGCTCGCCGCCCAGCGCATCAATTTCATGCGTCACCTGAGACTTGGCGGGGCCGCCCACCGCCGGATTGCAGGGCTGCCAAGCAATTTTGTCGAGGTTGAGCGTCAGCAGCAGGGTGCGGCAGCCTAATCGCGCTGAAGCTAGCGCCGCTTCGCAGCCCGCATGACCTCCGCCCACCACAATCACATCAAACTCGTCTTGAAAGTTGGCCTGAGAAAAACCAGTCTGAGATTCGACCATTGGCGCTAAGCCTATCGGAACTGCCATCACGATTTCATTTTAGCTGTTTATTTTTGCCGGGGTTCAGGAGAGCCTCGATGCCGAACAAACAACCCGAAAACCGTCGAGGTTGTCGCGGGATCCCGAATCAGTGTTGATGCGAGAGGCAGAGCGGCAGTCCCGAGGATCGTCGCCCCAAGAACCGCCCCGCAGAACGTAGAATGCTTGCTCTGAAGGCATTAGACTTAATCTGTAATAGAGGTAAGATGTTCATCAGAGAAGACGCTCAGATTCTGGGAGCCTGCCATGCTCAGCTATGCCCTAGTCCAGCACAAACCCCGCATCCTCAATAGCCTCACAGGA